>ERZ773235.171-NODE-171-length-92145-cov-4.032577_pt1 | contig 92145 bp, 76 predicted proteins | sample MGYA00580522_ERZ773235 | MGnify/ENA primary metagenome ERZ773235 (study PRJEB29015, sample SAMEA2737797) | human gut metagenome | biome: human gut; feature: human-associated habitat; material: faeces | place: China | collected 2012 ... | reverse complement strand
GGGGCGGGAAATCTGCCGTACCGATGCGCTGAAATTGGATAATATGCAGGAAGCGTTGTGGAGACTGTCGAACAGCAAAGAAATGCCGCGTGCAGAAGAATTGGCAGAATTTTATCGTCAGGTGCGCGGTTGGGAGGCGTTGCATCCGGAGGGGGACCGTTGGTTTCCGTATGCTCATATGTATGTATGCCGGCATACCGGAAGATATCTGTCCTCTCGTGTGACGGCGCCGGGTCAAATGCTTGGCGAAACCATTAACGGTGAAAATTTTTACAGTGCCAATCTGTATACCGGTGGTGTTATCTGTACTATGCCGAACGGCGGGGAGTATGATAATCTGATGCCGGTATGGGATTTTTGCCGGATTCCCGGTTCAACCGCTCGGATTGAAACCGATGATGCTTTGATGGAAAAACGGGCAATTTGGCATGGAAAGATGCCGGAGAATCAGTACGGATGCGGTGAAATACTGGATGAGATGGTTGGCTGTATTTGGCAGGATATGAAATACAACGGTGTTTCCGGCGTGATAGCGCGTTTTTTTATTGATGGAATGCTGGTGGCGCTTGGCAGCGATTTGTGTGCATCAGGGGCAGAACCGATTGTGACCACCTTGGAGCAGTGCCGTTTAGAAGGATCATTACGGCAGGAGCGCTGTGCCGGTCATTGTGCGATTCGACACAATGGTACGGTATATGCGCTTCTGGATTCGCATGAGCTTCAATTTGATACGCAAATGCGCACCGGTAACTGGAAGCGAATTAATGAATCTGAATCAGCTCCGCCGGTGACAGAAGACGTTTTGACAGTATGGATTGATCATGGTACAGCGCCTGCAAATGCGTCTTATGCATTTGCAATATTATCTGAAGCTATGGCGGAACAGAAGCTTGCCTCAGTGAAGGTTTTGGCAAACACATCTCAATGCCAGGCGATTGAATGGAACGGATATGCGTATTGTGTTTTTCATCAAACCGGTAATGTTATTTTACCTGGCGGGAAAACCATAACAGGCGAAGTCAGCCACGCACAAAAGATCAAGTTATGATAAATAAATATGCGCCGGTATAGCCGGCGCATATTTATTTTGGTATGTATACATTTAGCAGGAGATTCCATAAACTTTTATTCCAAATTGATTAAATGGAAGATGGTGACAAAAATTCTCGGAATAGAAGTACAGGCATTAGATGCAAAAGTAACCATGTAATATGTACTAGACCATCAAATAACAATCAAACCGAGCCCGGATCCATATTCGGATCTGGGCTCGGTTTGATTACTTAGTCTGTCTAAAAACTGTACGTTGTAGTCCTTTTTAATGAAGAAATCGAGAACATGTGCATCGCGTCTTGCTCGTCAAGACGAACGGTTATTGGCACGCTCTGCTGTGATGTCTTATTCTACTTTCAGCATTCGGTACCCGACGCCGATGTGGGTTTGTATATACTGAGGCGAATCCGGCAGAACTTCTATTTTTTTGCGCAGTGTTGCCATGAATACCCTCAGAGAAGCTATGTCGTTATCCCAACTGCTTCCCCATATCTTTTGAGCGATAAAGGTATGAGTCAGTACTTTTCCGACGTTTTGAGCAAGCAGACACAGAAGCACTTATACTCGATCGGTGTCAGATGCAGTTCCTCCTTATCCAGATAGGCGCATCCGGCGGCATAATCTATCCACAAATACCCATTTATGAACACTGAATCAGACGCTGACGAATAGGTAGACATAATAAAGCAGCAGTGCAGCTGCACTTATGCCTGCGACAGCAACAATAATTGGAATATTTTCTCTCCTCCTTGCCAAATAGTATATACCTTATTCAGTTAAAACGGTGTTAAAGGAAAGACAACAGTATTAAAATGACATAAAGAAAAAGGGGTGAAGGCATCATTCGTCGTTGATAAATTACTGCAGAGAATGCACGAATGGCATTTGATTATATTTCAAAAAAGTTATTTTTGTGGTTTATCGTTAAACCACAAAAAATCAAAAAAATATTAGATACTTTGTATAATATTGTTAAAATAATATTGTTATAATAGCAAATTGACGGCAATTGAAATAAGTTGTATTATAAATTTGTGAGAACAATACAAATGATTTAAGTTACACGTTAAACCAAAAAAGGAGATGCTTTTGTGAAAACGAAAATGATTGCATTAATAAGTTGCTGTGCTATGGTCACAAACCTTTTTTCCGGTTGCGGAGACAATACGCAGACGAATGGCAAAAAAGTGGATCCGGATATGAGTACCCAAAACAAAATAACGCTTTCTTGGATGATTCCGACACAGCAGGGCATTACTTTACAGCAGACACCGTTGTTCAAAAACATCTGTGAGAAACTGAACATAGAGATTGAACTGACCGAGTTGCCGGTTAGTCAACATGCCGAAAAGAAAAAACTTTTGATCTCTTCAAAACAAGTTCCTGATATTATGTCCTGGGTTACTTCGGATGAAGCAGCACAGTACGGTCCGGTCGGAGCTTTTTTGGAACTCAGCCAATATTTGGACAATATGCCGAGCTTTAAAGAAAAGGTAGAAGCTACAATACAAGAGGATGCTACAAATAAATATACCTTATATACTGCCGATAACCAGATGTACTTAACTCCCCATTACCAGGTTGACCCGATTCCGATTTTTGATTTTTCCTATGTAAAGTCAGCATTTGATGATGTCGGAACAACAAATCTGGATACCTGGGATGACGTGTACAGCGCATTGAAAAAATTAAAACAGAAATATCCGGATGAATACCCGCTCGGTTTTCGGAACAACGGTGATATGAAAAAGCCGTTAGAGTTATTTGTGCTTAGTTTTACAGGAGGAATGGCAACCAGTTTAGATTATGTAGGATTTGATTACAATAAAAAAGAATTCGTGTTTGCGCCCGAATTGGATGGATATCAAAACGCGGTGGCATTTTTTGAAAAGCTGTATGAAGAAAAGCTGATTCATCCGGAATATACCGTTATGGATGAACAGATGTTGAAAACCAGGGTAAAAAAAGGAAAAATTTTTATGCTTGCTGATTATGTCGGTGGATGGACCGGTGTCCCCAGCATCATGAAAGATGTAGATAACAAATTAGTGCCACTGAAAACACCGCAGGCGAAAGGACAGCCGAAAGTAATCGGCAGACAACTGACCAAGTTTGATAAATCGGTCGGTACAGTGCTCAACAGCAACATTGCGTCTGACAAGGGAAAGTTAGGTCGATGCTTGCAGTTCTTAGACTATCTTTATTCTGATGAGTTTTACGATGTGCAGTGGCATCATCCGGATGTGACTGATAAAGTTGGCGATATTTATCAGTACAAAGACAGTGTTTATGATATTGAAGGAGATTATCAGGTACTGAAGGACACCTATTTCCCGTGGTCCATGGCAGCAACCTTTCAGGATGCTTGCGATGAACGACCGAAGCCCGGATCAGATTATCAGATTTACCGTGATGAGTATTTGAGAGGTGCCGACAGCAAAGAACTATATAAAGAAAATCCGACTGTTCCGTTTACTCAGCAACAACAAACCGAAGTAAACAAGTGTATTTCAAAAATTGATGACCGCTATGGCGTAAAAATTTCGGAGTTTGCTGAAGGAAAACGCCCGATGAGCGAATGGGATGATTTTGTGAAAGAACTGAAAGATGCCGGAGGAACCAGATTGATTGAACTTTATAATCAGGCATATGCGGCAATCAAATAATTGTGATATCGTGTTTAGGAGTGTGCAGGTTTTGAAAGAAAAAACAGATAAGATAACAGCTTCAAGGCAGAAATCAGCGCGAAAAAGAGCGCTGATTCGGGGGATTCCTCTGTATATTATGCTTGCGTTGCCGATTATCTGGTATATCGTGTTTTGCTATGTTCCGATGGGCGGGCTTGTAGTAGCATTCAAGGATTATAACGAGTATGTAGGTTTTTCCAGTCCATGGGCAACTGACATAAACGGTAAGTTGGACTTGTTCAAACATTTCAAAGAATTTTTATTTGATGATTATTTTTGGAAGGTGTTTTTAAATACCTTTCGGGTTGGATTTTTTAACACTTTGATTTGTTTTCCCGCTCCGATTATTTTGGCTGTGCTTTTCAACGAGTTGATGAACGGGAAGTTTAAAAAAATCATGCAGACAGTATCCTACCTACCTTATTTTGTGTCCACGGTAGCGATTGTTAACATCATGGCGGTCATGCTGTCCCAGACAGACGGTGTTGTAAATCAAATTATTGAATCACTCGGCTTTGATAAAATCAATTTTCTTTTAAACCCCAATTGGTTTATTCCGATTTATGTAGTGCTCAATCTTTGGAGAAGTGTGGGATGGGGAACAATTATTTACATAGCGTCGATGTCCAATATTAACACTGAGTTGTACGAAGCGGCTGATATCGAGGGGGCAGGGCGCTTTCGGAAAATATGGCATATTACTCTGCCGGCAATTAAGCCTACGATTATGATTCTGCTGATTCTGGCATTGCCCGGCATTTTGGGCGCCGACTTTGAAGAAATCTTACTGCTGCAGAAACCACAGATCATGAGCGTTGCGGACGTGATACCGACCTATGTATATCGCAGAGGAATTATTGAGGGAAGTGCCGATTTCTCAACGGCGTTGGGAATGTTTTCCGCTGTACTTAATATGGTAATTATCATCGCCGCCAATAAAATATCACGGAAGGTAGCGGAGGTGAGCCTGTTTTGACCCAAGAGCAATATAAAAACAAGGAAAAAACATTCCGGCAGGAAGAAAAACGGGGGATAGGTGCTTTTTGGAAACGGTTCACCCACCGAAAAACCAAAGGCGAAGTTTCCTTTGATATCATTAACATCATCGTTGTTACCTTATTGTGCGCGTTGATGATTTATCCCTTTCTCTATATGGTATCGGTTTCATTAAGCGATTATGACTTGGTTTCAGATGTGCGCCTGCTTCCCAAGGGATTCACAACGTTGGCGTACCAATACATATTTCGATTAAAAAATGTGCAGTCGGGCTATCTCAATTCTTTGCTGTACACCACAACCGGCGTAGCGGTCAGTATGCTGCTAACCATTTTGTGCGCGTATCCGCTTTCTAAAAAATGGCTGCCGGGAAAGAAGTTTTTCAACATTTTTATTTTAATTACCATGTATTTCGGTGGAGGATTGATTCCCTCCTATTTGCTGGTTTCGGGACTGGGAATGAGAAATACCATTTGGGCAATTATCATTCCGGGCGCATTAAGCTCTTATAATATGATTGTTATGCGAACCTATTTTCAAGACAGTATTCCAGCTGAGGTGGAGGAATCCTGCCAGATTGACGGAGCAAATCAATATCAAACACTGATGCATATCTATTTGCCTTTGGCAAAACCGATTTTGGCAACCATTACTTTGTTTTATCTGGTGGTGATGTGGAACTCTTGGTTTTCTGCCTCGATTTATCTGGACAGCAGTGATATGTATCCGATACAGTTGGTGCTCAGAAATGCTATGTCGACCAGCGGCAGTGCTTTTTTAGGCAACTCCTCGGCGGCGTTGGGACAGCTTGGTGTGAATCAGCAGGTGAATTATCTATCCTTGAATTATGCGTTAACGATAGCGGTAGTGTTACCGGTGTTAGTGATTTATCCGTTTTGTCAGAAGTATTTTGTCAAAGGTGTTATGGTAGGGTCCCTGAAGGGTTAATATATTCAAAATAACAAAAAACAAATCAAAAAAGGAAAGGTGATTTTTATGAAAAGGGCGTTATCGACGATAATGGCAATTTGCATAGTGCTTTCACTATGCTTTAGCGTGGGAGCGGAATCAGCAACCAATCCGCTTGTGCTAAATGACACTAACTTTACATTAGAAAAACAAGGCGGCGATGCCACACTGCAAGATGAAACTTTCACTTTCGGAACGAATGCAATTCCTCGTTTGGTGACCAAGGATTTCAGCGAAAAAAATTTTGATATCCAGTTTGATTTAACAGCAAGCGGCGGAAACGATTGGAAAATGATGCTGTTTTTCAGAGATCAGGATCCGGGCAAAGCGTCTTGGGAATCCAGAACAGCCAACAGTGGGTATTTACTGCTTTTCGGAAACGGCGCAATTGCATTGAAAAACGGTGATATGTCTGCAAATGCGGTTGCAGAGGGCGGAGAGTATACCGTTAATTATGCCGACGGTCAGAAGCATACTGTACGGCTTGCGGTAAAAGATGTTGAAACCGGTGTGTCAATAAAAGTATATTATGATGACCAAACAACGCCGGTGATTGATGTAGTAGATGCAACGAAAGCGGTCACTGTGGCGGGTAAGCTCAGTTTTCTGCCCCATGCCAGCAGTGGATTTCACGGAACTATTACCGCGATGCAGACCGTAGAAGAAGAGGCAGAGCCGGTTGAGCCTCTCGATAAGACAATGGGTGTTGTAGATTTAATGCAGGCAGAAAATACAAAGTACATTCAATACGGTCAGGGAGCCAAAATGGAGAATGGCAAAATTGTATTGCCTGGTCCGATTAATGCGAGATATTTTTTAGAAAAAACGGATGCCAAGGATATGACTGTGACAACCGATGTGCAGTTTACTAATCCGGGTGTAGTGGAATCTGATTGGCTGGCTATGTTCATGCTTCGAGATCAAATGCCGGGAGCGGCATCTTGGGAACGGGGAGCAGAAACAGCTACCAATGCTGCATATATGGTGATTATCTATCCGCATGTTATCAGCGTAAAATTTGTGAATAGCTTTAATGCGGGCGGAATTGCCTTGAACAATAATGAGTATACGGTTCCCTCTTCCTTTGATTGGACCGCAAAGCACAGTTTTGAATTAGGTACGGCAGAAGTAGGCGGGGTTACCACAGTGTCTGTTAAATTAGACGGAACGGCGGTTATTAATGCTGCTGACCCCAAAGCCAGAATAACCGAAGCCGGCGGTTTTACCTTTGTAGTGCACAGTGATAAAGCTACTTTGCAGGGAGAAGTGACTTCGTTAAAAGCAGATTTGACCGACAAGAGCACAGCAGCACCGGAAATACCGGATAAGACAGTTCTGATAACAAGCGACTCCAATATTAGCATATCAGAGGACCGTATTTCCTTTGCAAAAAAGATGACAATCAAAGAAGCAAGAGCATCTTTGACTGCTGAAACCGGGGTAGAACTTGCTTTTGTGTCTGCTTCCGGAGAGAAAATTACCGATGAAACCTTGTCTGTAAAAAATGTTGCTGTAATTCAACTGTTAAAAGACGGTGAGGTTGTAAATAGTTATTCTGTATCGGCAGCATTCGAAGAGGACGAGAATATAGCAGAGGACGAAAAAGAAAAAACGCCGATAACAGAGACCGGTGAAGCAATTGCCTATTTGCCCTTTATGTTGTGTGCCGCTGCCGGTGCAATCATGGTAATGATAAGAAAACGCGGCAAGGCAGAATAAGAGGAGAAGAAACCAAATGAAAAGATTAATCTGTGCTTTTTTGTCAGCATCTGTGCTGTTGATTTCGGGCTTGAGTGCGGCTGCTGCAAATACGAATATTAACATGGGCGCTCTGATTGCCGATAAGGCAAAGTGGGAAGGTACCATGGATGAGCCGACTGCCGCAGGACAAACCGAATGGACGAGTGATTCATTGTTACTCAAATCGGGAGTCATTAAGTCTGCCGGATACCAAGGCGGCTCCTATCGTAATTTCGTGTTGGATTTCAAATATAATGTAACTTGGCCCGAAGATGCGGGAGATTGGGGCGGCATGTTAACTTTCCGTGATAACACACCCGGACTGCACACATGGGAAAAGACGGATAGCCAGGGAACCTATAAAAAGGCATACGGTATTTATTTCTATTTGGATCCGAATGCCGATGAGGTAGAGGCAGCGGGAGAAATTTCTATTACCAGATTTGTTAACGATGACGGAGATACCGGACCGGAAAATCTGGGAGACAGTGCGGTATGCAAGGGCTTAAATTTAAGCGGGAAAGACCATATTTACCGATTGATTTGCGAAGATGTTTCAAACGGAGTGCATATGGTGCTTTATATGGATGGTAAGAAAATCATCGATTTTGTGGACTCCGGAAGTAAGGCGCTGAAACAAGATGGAAAATTTATGGTTATGAATCACGGCCCTCGTTCTGTAAAGATTTGGGGGGTAAAATCCAGTGAATTACCGGATTATAATAAAGCAGCTGCAAACACATCATCGGCCGCTAAAGATTCTTCAAAGCAGACGGCTTCTGCCGGAAATGCTGTATCTTCCAAACAGCCGACTACTTCTGTAGGGTCAACTTCTGTCGAGTTGCAGGTATCCTCTGAAGAGCTGCAAAGCGATGAAACTGAATCTGAGCGTTCGCAGGAATCTTCTGTTGTTGAAATTTCATCGGAAAAGGTATCTTCCGATGTACAGGTCGATGGGGAACATAATGACAGTTCTGCAATCACCATCATTATTATTCTTGCTGTTACCGTGGTAATAATAGGCGGTGCAGTTGTTGCGGGTATCGTTATTATGAAGAAAAAGAAACAGTAAGGGCAGGATAACGTATCGTATGATTACAGGATGTTGAAAAACATCCTGTAATCATACAACAATAGATCGAAGAAGAAACGAGTAACGTTTCGGAGGATTCTTTATGTCGTTTAAAGATTCGTGTATTACACAATTGACTCCGTTTTCTCTGACGGAAGAATCTACCAGAGTTCCGGAAAACAATTTTCCGGTTTATATTGGTTCCGGTAATACAGTAATGTCGGTGGATAGTTCAGGATTGCAGTCCCTTAACCACGGAGTACAACATGCGTTCGGCTGTATGCCACATGCGGGGGATATGTATGTGGTATCTCATGGAATGATATCGGATCATATTGATCCGATGAATGTATTGCCATATGGATATTTTACTTGGAATATGGATTTAGAAGGTATTAGGGTTACGCCAGATAACTTGGTGAAAACCGCCTCTAATTTTACCCGAAAATTATTTTTGGATCAAGGCAGGGTTATAACGAAACTGCTGATCGGATTGACGGCGACCGTTGAGTTTGATCTTTGTATGCCCCTGACACAAAATTGTTTAATACTGAAGTTACGGGTAAAAGGATATGACTATGAAAATAAGCCGATCAGTCCGGCAAGGACAGGCAGAATGTCTATTAAGTTCCATCTTTTGTCCAGAGAGGGAAAAAAGCTTTATGATGAGGTTGCTTTTTCGGATTCTGGCTTGACGGTGTCTGTACGCGGGCTGGAGGATTATCAATATACAATAAAGGCAGAGTCGGATACAAAAGCTGATTTTCATTTTGCAGACGGCAGTTTTTCGGCTGATTTTGATATACAAGCGGGAGATACCGAAAAGGAGTATACGTTTTTGTATGATTTTGTAGGCAAACTGGGTATTTTGGATATCCCTATGCTATGGGAGCAAAATGTTGCGCTGCGGAGAGAAGAATACAAACAGCTTGCTTCTTTTGAGGGGTTGGATCAGGAAGAGGAATTTCTCTATCATAATACCCAATATTTGCTGATGTCGGGGTTTGATTTTTCAAAAGGATTACCGATCGGAATGCCTTTTTATTTTCCATGGTGTTGGAAAGCATCAACCTTTTGGGATTCCCATTTTGTAATGGACGGATTGATGCGTGTCGGCGGAAAGAAGCAGGCGGACATCTTTTTAAAATTTCTTTTTGATGCAATGAAGCCGGAGGAAAAGCCATTTTCATGGATGTTTAATTATAAAGCTGTTTCCACAGTCGCAGATGAACATGATATTGCTCCGTTGGTTCTTTGCGCACACGCGATGACGGCAATCAAGCATTATGAATATTTTCGTGATCACAAGATGCTAAAAGAGATCATCTATCCCATTGTGAAACGGGTTAGTGAATATGCTGCCGCTCATCTTTACAGTAAAGAGGACGGACGGTGGATTTTATCGATGCCGGTCAGCAATGATGTCGTGGAGGATGAGGCCCAAGAAATCAATCAGACTTTTACGACCTTGTGGTTTTTGGTTATATTCAAAAAACTGTTAGCCTTTCAAAACATTTTAGGATTGGAACAGGACTCTCTATTGCAGGACATTGTAAACAATCACAGAATAGAACAGGATGACTGCGAATATTACCATTGCAAAGATCAAACTGCTCAAACGTGCAAGTGGGCATCATGGATTCCGTTTTTATGTTATCCGACGGAAGCAATGCCGTTTCTGGATATGGGATTGTTTGATAAAACCAGAGAGAAATACACTTATGAAGACTTGTATATGGAAAAGCAGGGCTCTTATCAGCCTTGGACAGAGTTTATGCAGGCAAATTCCGATTTCCGACGCGGAGCGGTTGAGGAGGGTTTCCGGCTGAGACAGCTAGGAATGTCCCATGTGTTCGGAGCAGGTTTTTTCAGTGAAATCGGACCTCGGCAGCAAACCTGCGGTCTGCCGCCCTATATTAGTGCACATGGGACTTTTTTGTCTTCGCTTGTTTATCAGTTTATCGGCACATCGATTTGGAACAATGAAATTCAGATATTTGCCAATATGCCAAAATACTATGAAGACAGGTGTCTGAAACTCACTAATATTGTCTGCCGCGCGGTAAAGATAGTGAAAGCGGAGATCACTCCCGGTTGGACAGAAGTGATCCTCGAATCCGCAGGCGAACAAGAAAAATTACAGCTTTGCATGAAAGCGCCGTCTGCTGTTTCTTCCGAACGAATCAAAGCAGAAGTGAACGGCTGTAAAGTGCCGTTTTTGTACGACAGAGAAAAACATACCGTAACATTGGAGATTACATCCACGAAAAGAGCAGAAATGACAATTCATGTATATTAAGGGAAGATAATATGTCAAAGAAAATATTTTATTTTTCAGGAACACATTGGGATCGGGAATGGTATCAAACATTTCAGGGGTTTCGTCTGAATTTGATTAAAACGACCGGCGAACTCATAGACGTTTTAGAAAAAAATCCGGATTTTAAAGTGTTTCACTTTGATGGTCAAACCATTGTATTAGAAGATTTTATTGAGGTTTGTCCGGAACAGAAAGAGCGGTTAAAACGACTGATTGCCCAAGGCAGAATACTGATCGGGCCGTGGTACTGCATGCCTGATGAGTTTTTGGTGTCGGGGGAGTCGTTAATACGCAACCTGCAAAAAGGCTTCGAGATGTCAAAAGAATGGGGAACCAAAGCGTGGAAATGCGGATATATTTGTGATATATTCGGACACATTGCACAGATGCCACAGATATTATGTGGTTTCGGAATGGAATACGCCGCTTTAAGCAGAGGAATTAATGAGCATAGCTGCACTCCATTTTTTCAGTGGGTATCACCAGATAATAGCACTGTGACAGCATATAAGATGCCGGAAAGAAGCGGATACGGCGCTTTTTCAATGGAAGTGGTCGGACAACGGACACACGGAGAATGTGTTGCCCCCGATAGTGAGGAATTCCGGGAAAAAGCCGGAAAATACATAGACGGACAGTTTGCCAGAAGTGATGATATACCGATTGTTATGGTAATGGACGGTATGGATCACGAACCGATTCACAAAGAAGCATTAGAATATATTTCCGTGCTACAAAAAATGTATCCCGATACGGAGATTGTGTTGGACGATATGCTGGCGGCATTCCGGACAGCAGAAAAATATAGGGATAAAATGGCGGTAAAGCAGGGTGAATTGAGTGAAACGGCAAAAGAATTGGGACCGCACATCCATTTGCTGATACATACCCTGTCCAGCAGGCGGGAAATCAAGCTGAGAAACGATCAATGCCAGGCGATTATGGAACGTTGGCTGGAACCGACGCAGCTGATTTACACTGCCAAAGGGATCGGATTCTGCCGGAATTATTTGTCTGTTGCATGGAAGCATCTGTTGCAAAATCATCCGCATGATTCTATCTGCGGATGCTCAGTGGATCGCGTGCACCAGGAAATGAATTATCGTTTTTCTCAGGTGGAAAGTATTTACGAAGCATTGATGGATGATTGTGAAAGACAATTGTCAAAAGGTTTGCAGATTATTGATAAAGACCAGAAAAACAATAAAATTATATTGGTGAATCCACTTCCGTACACCAGAACGGCGGATATTACCATCACCTTGCCATTTGCGCCTGATTATCCAACCTGGTGTGAGCCTTTTGGATACCAGAATATTGCGGCATTTAAATTGTATAGCGCGGACGGAGCAGAAATTCCGTATTGCATCCGCTCTGTTTATCGGGATGGCTGCGTCAGAATCCACGGAGAAAAAACGGCAAAGGCAGATTTGTATACCATTACCTGCACGGTGCTTTTACAGGCAGCCGGTTTTACCAACCTGACCATTGTTGCGCAAAAAGAACCTGTTAGATATTTCGGCACAATGGTTTCTCCGCAGGGAACTCTTGAAAATGACTATTTGAGAGTAACAGTATGTGATGACGGGTCGATCAGCCTGCTGGACAAAATCAGCAATAAAGGCTACAATAATATATTATCATTAGTCGATGCAGGAGAGCTGGGAGATGGTTGGAACAGTGTTTCGCCCTGTACAGATCATGTTGTAGTCAGAACGACGCTTAAAGGCGTGATGATTACTGCCGACAGCCCTGTTTACAGTGAAATTAAAATTGTTCGGGAAATGCTGATTCCAAAGCAGATGAATTATGGAGCGCATGGTATTGAACGCTCAGATCAGCATATCCCTGTTCTTTGCGAATGCAGCATCGGCCTTTATCGGGAAAGCCGTTCCCTTGCAGTGAAATTGAGAATGAATAACACCGCCGCAGATCATAAGATGACGCTGGTGATTCCTACTGATACCGATACTGCGCAATATGAAGTCAATCAAGCTTTTGCTTTTGTGCAAAGAGCATGCGGAATCAATACCAACAGTGCTAACTGGAAAGAAAAAGACTGTTTGGAAAGGGCAACTTCAGGCATTGTAGCAAAGCGTTCCTCCGACGGAACAGGACTTGCGGTTGTCGCAAAGGGCGGAATACATGAATGCGGTGTCTCTGATGATGTGCGTAAGACAATGTTTATTACGTTGTTTCGGGCATTCGGAAAAACCTATACTACTAACGGAGAACCGGATGGACAGGCGCAGGGAGAACATGAGTATGATTTTCAATTGGTTTTGTTGGATGAATCGGTTACCAACACCGCATTGCAGCGGATGCAGGATGATTGGATGACCGGGGTGCGCGCATTTGTTGCTCCACAGTCGGTAGATGGTACGCTGCTGTCAGTTGAGGGCGATTTGTGTATCAGTGCTTTGAAGCCTGCTTTTGATGGAAGCGGTGACACTGTGCTGAGAGTCTACAATCCTTCTGAACAAGTGCAGAAAGCGGCAATAAAAGGATTGCTGCCGACTGCGGATATCTCTGTTTGCAATTTGCTGGAGGAAAAAGAAAATCTGCTTGCAGTGAAAACAGATACGGTGCTATTTGAGGTGCCTCCCTATAAAATTGTTACATTTAGAATCCATAACTGACCGATTTATCATTTAAGCACGACAGGTCGCTTTTTGAAAACCATAAAACGAATTAACCACAAGTTCAGAAAGGAATGGTCGTAAAAATGGCAGCTACCATTAAGGATATTGCAAAACTGACAGGAGTGTCTCATAGTGCGGTTTCATATGTATTGAACGGCAAAGGACGTGTCAGTGAGGAGACCAGAAGAAGGATTTTGGAAACAGCACAGGAAATCGGATATGTTCCCAACAGAAACGCCAGAAACTTAGCCAAAAAGGTTTACGGGAAAATTGGGCTGTTTATTCCGGGATTGGAATATTTAAAAACTTCCTTCTTCTTCAACAACTTGGTCTCGGGCGTATTATCTGTAGTGGAACAGACCGGCAATGATTTGTTTTTGGGGTTGACCAAGGACGATTATCAAAATTTTTTGACCGGTTCATTTGATGTGGACGGTGCGATTTTTCTGCATCCGGTAAATGATGACGACTACTATAAGCTGTTGTTTTCCAAAAAAGTGCCCTTTGTCATGGTCGGCAGACCGGAGGTCGCTTATGAAAATATGGTTACCTATATTGACGTAGATAATCTGGCAATCTCCTATAATGCGACAAAGATGATGCTGGAACAGAAACATCGGAAAATTTTGCTGATTGTGGGAGACGGAAAACTGACAATTTCTTATGATCAATTAAACGGCTATCAGATGGCGCTGGATGAATACGGCATCGGATATGATGAAGGTCTGGTCATACATAGTGATTATGTGCTGCGGGATAAGGTGGGCGGCTTAAAAGAAGTATTAAAAGAACATCCTGATACAACGGCGATTGTAGCGTCGAGTGATACACAGGCAATCAGTGTGATGAACGAACTGTCTCATATGGGGCTTTCTGTCCCCGGGGATATTTCTGTGGTCTGCCTGTCCGGTTCAAATATTACTAATTTTTATAACCCTGCCATAACCGGTATGATTAATCCGAGTTTTGAATTGGGAGAACAAACCGCCTTAAAGGTGTGCGATTTGATTTCGCGTAAAACATTGAGACCCTCGAGCATGATCGTGGATTATACTCTGTATGAAGGTAGCAGTATCGCCATACCACGGGAGACGCTGCTTTCATTTAAAGATTGATTTTCTGTACGAAACTATGCACGAGAAAGGAAAGATCAAAGCCATGATAAAAATAAAAAAGATTTTATCGGTGTTGCTGACTACGGTAGTAGCTTTTACTGCCATGATGCCGATAACGATGGTAAATGCACAAGAGTATATTAAAAGTGATACCGATTTTTATTTGTTGGAAAACGATTATATCAAGGTAAGCATTCACAAAAAGACCGGATTTATTAAAGATATATACAACAAAAAAACAGGAATCAGCCATAAATCCGGCGGTGCCGGAAACTGGCCTTTTCAAATCACATTGGGTAATCAAACAGCCGTCGGAATATCCGGCAGCACAAAAAATCAAATATCGTCAGCTAAGATAATGGCTTCGGGTAGCAGTCAGCTTTTGCAGATCACCTATAACAATCTGGTATCGGAAAGCAGTGGTGCTAAGACGGGAGTAAAAGCGGTAGTCGTCTATACAATCGGGCAATCAACTGATTATTTTAAATTTCAGGTCAAATTTGAAAATAAGGGAAGCAGTGAAATTCATAAAATCAGTTTGTGCGAGGGTGGTTCTCTGAAAGCAGGAGGGACCAATTCGAAGATGGTAGCGCCGCTGTGGGGAGAAATGGCATATTGGGACAATCCTGTTGCCAAATTTTCCTCAGCAACCTTGGCAACCCCGTATCGGATGTCTTATCCGGGCATGGGGTGGAATGATTTGGAGATGGGATTCCTTGATTTAAGCGGATCGAAGGGAGGAATCGGCGTTGCTTATATCAATAAACAGCAAACGGTGATGAATTTCAGAATAGCCTGCGATAACGGGGGAATGTCTTTTTCTCCTACTTTGTTGAATCCCGAAATCAGAAATATGACTGTTCCGGTTAAGCCGGGAGAATCCTTTGATACTGATGAAGTGGTGATAGCCGCACATGAGGGCGACTGGCATCGTATGGCGGACATATATCGGACAGAATATCAAAAGGCTTTTACTGCAAACGGGAAAGCGGATTATCTGACATGGAACACCTTAAGCCAATCTGTGAAAGATACTGATGTGATGCTACGGTTTCATGAAACCAAATTCTCACAGGTTTTCGGGGTGGTACAGGATAAATTGAACGGATGGAAGAATGCGCTTTCTGCGAAGCGGGTGATGGTTTGGTACAGCGGTCAGAATAAAAATGGTTATGGGCATGATACCCCAACAATGATTCCGGTTAATCCCAAACTTGGTACCGTTCAGGAACTCAAAAAACTCAGCGAGGATCTCCATTCTGTCGGAGCCAATATTTTTCATTATGAGCATCCGTATGCCTTTGCAGTAGACAGTACCGATTATCCGAGTGTAAGCAGTGCAAATCCGAATCAAAGCTCTGCGGTATGGGATGGCGTAAACCATTATTATTTATGTATTGACAATAATGCGATTATAAATTTGTGGAAAAATAAACTCATTCCTGACATTAAAGCGACTAAGCCGGACGGATTGCAGTTTGATCAAGGCTCCTTGCAGTTTACGGTTTGTGATATAGAAGGGCATAATCATGGATTAGATGCATTATCCAGACTGTCTTCTCATACGAAGAGCATGATAAAGCTGACACAGTATGTTCGTTCTAATCTGAATACCGGAAAGACTTCATATATCGTAAGTGAGGGATTTAATGATCTTACTTGTCGGTATATTGATATGAGCCAGACCCGCTGGGATAAAGAGCAGGAGCCGGTGTATGACGGTGAGTTGATTTATGGCGGACGGCAGTATGTTTTCCCGCAATACCGTAATCATTACAACAGTGCAGCAAAAAAAGCTGACGGTGTTTGGAAAAATATGCGTCAGTATATTGCAATCATCGGCGGCATTGCGGCTTTGAATGAGGGGGAGGACTATGTTGCCAATAGTGATACGGAGTATATTTGGTTTAAAAACGAGATGAGAGCAAAAAATGCACCCGGATATCCCTATAACTTCAGGGATAATGTCGGTATCACTACCAATAGCGCGACTTTGGATGCGAAGGTGTTTACCGAGGGGAATCGTGCGACTATTACTTTTTGGGCAAATGGTAAAAAACAGACTGATACCGAAATAACACTTCAGCCGTCAAAACTTGGGTTGAGTGGGAAAAATACTACCTACCGATTTGATCTGAGCAAAAACAAAACCGGATATATTATTGTAAATATTGCAACAGGTAAGGTCGAAAGTAGCAGTGTTACTATCGAGAATTTGCCGGCATCGGGAGATAACAGCAGTTCCGCTGCAACATTGCAAACATCTTCCGGGAAATTCATATCCTCTTCTGATGAAAATAATCGTACAGATAGTTCTGCTGAAGCGCTTGTCAGCGATTCGACGGTAGAAACAGGGAGCCAAAATACGCAGTCAGATAATCAAACGATTAGCAACAAAAATAGGAATCAAATCAATTGGGTGTTGATTGTTTCAGTTGTTTGCGGTTTACTGATTGTTGCAGGCGCAGTTTTATTTGTCTTGATAACCGAAACGCCAAAGCCTTTGTACAAGGCAATACATCATTTATTCCGCAAAAACAGGTAAATAGAGGAACAAACAGAGAATCTGCGAATTTCCGCAGATTCTCTGTTTTAGTTGATGTTTTGTAAAAGCATACGATCCGCAAATATTTAAATTCATCTTGAGGCTACTAACGAAAATATACCCTTTTGTTAACCGGTGTATAATTACACGGTCAACGTGTAATCATTATTATGCGTAGCTTTGTTATGTAATAGACGATAAAATTTCCGAGATGGATGTCGGCTGTCAAATATCTTATTCATCTAATAGTTTTTATTTTGCTTATGCACACTTAGGCGCAGCGCAATAAAAAATAGATGACAAATCAATTAAGATGTAGTATAATAGATTTTAAAGTTGCCTGTATCAGTTTCAGAAAGCAATCGTTATTTTATCTCTGTCATAGGAAAATAAATAGAACTGCCTTGATAGTGTTAACATATGTTTATAGTGTAGGGAGATAGGAATGGAACCATATTCAGTTTTGATGTCGATATATTATAAAGAAGATTCGACCTATTTCAAACAAAGTTTAGAAAGTATTTTGTCACAAACAGTGAGAACGGACGATCTCGTTTTAGTGTGTGACGGACCTCTGACGCCGGAATTAGATGCGGTAATTGAAGAATATGTACAGGCTTATCCCGATTTGTTTCATATCATTCGTCTTCCGGAAAACGGAGGATTGGGAAAGGCACTGAATAAAGGATTGCCGGAATGCCGGCATGAATTGGTGGCAAGACTGGATACGGATGATATTTCCTTGCCGGATCGAATGGAAAAACAATTGGAAGCATTTCGTTTGCATCCGGAGATCTCTCTTTTAAGCTGTGCGGTCAAAGAATTTCAGAATGATAATATTGATGATATTTCTGCTATTAAATCGTTGCCGCTGACTCATGAAGAACTTCTTGTTTATGCAAGAAAGCGCAGTCCGATCAACCATCCGGCAGTTATGTTTAAAAAATCGGCAGTACTGGCGGTTGGCGGATACCAGCATTTCCCTTATTTTGAAGATTATTATTTGTGGGTGCGGATGCTTCAAAACGGTGCAAAAGCAATGAATTTAGCGCAGCCGCTGTTGTTGATGCGTGCGGGACAAGCTATGTACAGTCGGCGCGGCGGATTGAAATATCTGAAATGCGTATATCGTTTTCGCAAATATCTTTGGAAATGCAAGTTTAGCTCTTTTGGAGATTTTTTCATTTCCGTTTCTGCTCAAACAGCTGTATGCTTACTTCCGAATAGAGTACGAATTTTTGTATATCATAAATTTTTAAGGCGGTAGGAGAACTACTATGACCATCAGTATCGTTGTTCCGGTTTATAATGCGCAGACTCGCTTAGCAGCTTGTGTCGACAGTCTGCTTGGGCAGACTTACAAAGATATTGAAATTCTGCTGATTGATGACGGATCTTCTGATGACAGCGTGAGAATCTGTGATGAATATGCAGCCTGCAATGAGCAGATTAAAGTATATCATAAGACAAACGGGGGAGTATCCTCGGCAAGGAATTATGGGATTGAGCAGGCGGTCGGGCAATATATTATGTTTGTTGACAGCGACGATGTTGTAGACCCCACCTTGTGTGAAAAGTTATATCAAAAAGTGGTTAATACCGGATGCAAGACCTCTCTTTGCGGTTTTGAACGGGAGTTTTTTGTCGGAAATGAATTAAAACGGAGTATCATTTGTTTGCCGGATTGCAGTGATATTTTATCTGGGGAGCAGATAAAAAAGAATTATGGTTCCTTGTATGAAAAAACCTTGCTGTCTGCCGTTTGGGCAACGCTGTACGATCTTGATATTATCAGAAGCAATATGCTTAAATTTGACACTTCTCTCTATATCGGTGAGGACATGCTGTTTAAGCAGAACTATCTCGCTGTTGATTCCCGTATTGCAGTGGTGAACGAGCCGTTGTATCATTATTATTGTGATGAGAAAGCGTCGCTTACCAGACGCATTGATCCGCAAAAGACAATATTTGCAAAAAGAATTTTTGATGAATCTGTTGCTTTTATGGAACAATTACATATCTGTGATGAAACATTTACATCGGTGTCCAAAATGCACTTGAAACATTGCTTTATTTTGATTGAAAGTATCTTTTCGAAGGATAGCGCTTTGGCGGATATCAGTAAAAAAGACTATGTAAAGGATGTTGTGTTTTGCGAGCAGACGCAATCCGCATTAACATGTAAAAATGATGGGGATAAAGAGCTTCTCATTTATAAGCTGGTATTAAAGACAAAATGTTTGTGGATCATAAAGCTTTTTACGTTTATGCGGTTAAAATTGAAAAAAAAGCTTCGGGGTTGAAATCAAAAGATTGAAAGGAAGAATTGCTTTGAAATATACCATCAAAGCCTTGTTCACCTATGTGCTTAGAGCCGTATTACATGTGTTTTACCTTTTTCCGATTAAGAAGAATAAGATTTTATTTTTAAGTTTTTCCGGAAAAGCCTATGCCTGTAATCCGAAATACATTTATCAATATCTCAGAAGTCAATACGGAGATGCTTTTAAATATATTTGGATACTTCCGGAGAATAAAGATTCAGAGGAACTCAGCGGATGTATGATAGTACCGTTTAAAACGCTTGCATATTTTTACCATATGATGACGGCAGCGGTAATTGTACAAAATCAGGGCCCCGGATCTTATCTGCCGTTAAGAAAGAAACAAATGTTTATCAATACATGGCATGGCGGAGGCGCGTATAAGCGTGTGGGTGTTGATGCGGATATGACGCCGGAGCAAACGCTTTCCACTAAGCTGTCCGCTGAGTTAACAGACCATATGATTTCAGGATGCCGCCGTTTTTCAGAGGTGATGTCGCATTCAAAAATGCTTCCGATTGAAAAGATGTTGGAAATCGGTATGCCCAGAAATGATATTCTTATGTCGGCTCATCCGGAAATTACCGAAAAGGTTAAAAGAACATATGCACTGGATCCGGATACTCATATTGTAATATATGCACCCACCTATCGCGGTAGTGAAGGAAGTGCAGGAGCTGAGCATAATGATCTCAACATAACCGGTTGCCTTTCTGCCCTATCGGAGCGTTTCGGCGGTAAATGGATTGCGTTTTATCGAGTACACTATTTTTTATCTTCTTCTATTCCGGTGACAGAGCAGGTAATAGATGTCTCGGATTACCCGGATATGCAGGAACTTTTGTGTGCTTCGGATGTTCTGATTACCGATTATTCATCTTCCATGTGGGATATGTCGCTTACCGGAAAACCGTGTTTTATTTATGCGACCGACGTTGCAGATTACCAGCAAGAGCGGGACTTTTACACTCCAATGGAGGAGTGGCCGTTTCCGACTGCGCAAAATAACGGTGAATTGGAATCTGTGATAAAGAACTTTGACGAACAAAAATACGCAGATGATATCAAGCACCATCACGAAGCTTTGGGCAGTTGTGAAACAGGGCATGCCTCCCGGACGGTGGGTGATTTCATATATCAAAAATGTTTTGCGGACAACAAACAGAGAAACTAGGCAGATGTTGCTCCCGTCCTTTTGTTTTGCTTACAATAGGCAGGAGCATTTTTGCTTGTAAAGCAATGGTTTAATATTTAATGCTCACTGAACAATATATAAACAACGATAGCAAAGTATTTTGCCGTTGTTTATATATTGGCAAAGTGCAAGGTTTTTTATTTATTATCTTGTAAAACCTTGCACTTTGGATTGTGATTTCTTTCTGAAATCACAATCTGTGTTCGCATCAAGAAATGTCTGAACCAATAAAAACGCGAATTTTTTCGTTTTTATTGGTTTGTACGGCAATAGCCGTCAGAACAAATCAATTTTTTGATTTGTTCAGCAGATATTATTTATAGGGATTTCATGTCAAAAGATTAAAAACTCTCGCAGGGTCGAATCTTGACCTGAACGCAGAATGGTCTGTAACATTGATTTGTAACAATGGGAAGGATATCATGTTTTCATGAAAATAAAATCTTTGATTCATTCTAAAAATGAAAACGCGTTGGCTTTTTTTAATATTTTGGGTCCTATTATTCTGAATGGAATAAACTTTTTTACGGTTCCTATTTTTACCCGTATGCTGGGGACGGAAAACTATGGTATTGTTTCGATATATACAACATGGGTGCAGGTCCTTTCCATTGTGATGGGAATTCAAACCGGCGGAACGATTGCTGTATCAAAGGCTTATTTTGAGGAAGAAGAGCAAAATGCTTATTTTTCCAGCACACTTTTTCTTTCCTGCATCACTTCTGCTGTGATAACGCTGTTGACAGTCATCTTTATACAGCCGATATCCGCCTTTATGAAATTGGACCGAGTCATTGTTTTGTTAATGCTTTTTCAAAGTTTCGGCTCTTATGCAATCAGTTTTGCGACGCTGAAATTCATTTATGCCAAGGAAGCATCAAAGAATTTCTTGGTTTCGGTACTGGTTTCCATTTTCTCTGTGATTATTTCCTTAATTCTGATTGTTAATATCGGGAAGTTTTCAGACCGCTATTGGGGCAGAATCATAGGTTATGCTTTGCCGAATATCATGATAGGTACTGTTTTGGCAGTGATGATACTGGTAAAGGGAAAAACTTTTTATCATAAAGCATATTGGAAATTCTGCCTGCCGCTGTGCTTGCCGTTGATTTTTCATCACTTGTCGCAGATTATTTTGGCGCAATGCGACCGGATTATGCTCCAGCAGCTGCTGAATGATAACGGAACAGTGGGAATTTACAGCTTTATTTTTACCTTTGTACATATTCTGAATATTATTTGGTCGGCACTGAATAATACATGGGTTCCTTTTTATTATGATTATGTCAAGCAGAACAATACCGAAGTGATTGAGCGAAAAAGCAAAAATTACATGTTTCTTTATACCGCTTTGTGCATAGGATTTGTGCTGTTATCTCCCGAAGTAGTGAAGCTGTTTTCCTCGGAGGATTTTTGGAGCGGTATGGAGCTGATTCCGATTATTGCCTTTTCCTGTTACATGGTATTCTTGTACAGCTTCCCGGTAAATTTTGAGTTTTATCATAAAAAAACGCTTTTGATCGCTTGCGGAACCTGCAGCGCGGCAGTAGTTAACATTATTTTAAACTTGTTGTTTATTCCTTGGTGGGGAAATATCGGCGCAGCCGCGGCAACGGCGATTTCTTACATCATGCTGTTCTTATTCCATCAGATCATTGCAAAATATGTGATTAAAAAGGGCTATCATTATTCTTTCTCCATGTTTTTACCTGGAATCTGCGCCATGATTCTGGTTTCGGTATTATTTTATGTTACAATTGATTTGTGGTACATTCGATGGCCGATCGGAATGATTCTCGGTGTTATACTGTTTTGGAGAGTATATCGAAATAAAAGTATTTTTTAGCTTGTGATAAATTGGTAATCATGATTTAACAAATGAAAAAGGTTGGATTTGTTATGGAAATATTGGCGGTGATTCCTGCAAGAGGCGGGTCAAAAGGAATACCGAGGAAAAATGTGAGATTGATAGCCGGCAAACCGTTGATTTATTATGCGATTCACAACGCGCAGCAATGCGGCTTGATAACCGATGTTGCTGTCAGCAGCGATGATGAAGAAATTCTTACCATTGCCGAAAATTATCATGCAGTTGCGCTCAGCCGTTCTTCTGCTCTTGCACAGGATGCTGTCACGTTGGATCCGGTTATCTTTGACGCTGTGGAGCAGATGGAAAAAAGGCAAAATAAGCGGTATGATATTGTAATTACATTGCAGGCAACCTCTCCTGTGCTGCGAAGTGATACGCTGAGAGATGCTGTTTTAGAATTTATTGATCGGGATGCGGATACTTATATCAGCGCCACAAACAAACCTCATTTGTCTTGGTCAAAGGATGAAGAGGGACGCTTTTTCCCGTTGTATAAAGAGAGGTTGAACCGACAGCAGCTTCCGCCGAATTATTTGGAAGCAGGTGCGTTTTTGATTACGCGCAGGGAAAATGTAACGCCGAACAGCCGATTGGGTAAATCCATTTCGGTTTATGAGCTGCCGGAGTCAGAAGCGATTGATATTGATTCGCCGGCAGATTGGATTGTCTGCGAAAGTATATTGGGAAAAAAGCGGATCGTATTACGCGCGGACGGATATAAGCAAATCGGAATGGGGCATATTTATCATTGTTTGACATTAGCTTATAATTTAGTCGGACATGAAATCATGTTCGTGTCCCGTGCCGATTGTACCGAGGGAATACAGAAAATCAAAGATTCTTTTATGCCGCTTACGATTGTGCGGGACGATGAAGAATTTTTCCGCTTTTTGAAAGAATATCAGCCCGACATTGTAGTAAATGACTGTCTGGATACTTCGGCGGAATATATGAAAGCCTTAAAGCAGCTTTGTAAGCGGATCGTTACGATTGAGGATATGGGCGAGGGCACTCGTTACGCAGACGTTGTAATCAATGCGTTGTATGACAACAAAGATGAAACCAAAAACGGAAACGTATACAGCGGCGAAAAATACATCTGCCTGCGGGATGAATTTTTGATTTCTGAGCCGAAACCGTTTTCTCCCGAGGTGAAGACCGTGCTTTCCTTGTTTGGGGGAACGGATCCTTCCAATATGACCTCGGTGATTTATCGGCTGGCAGGAAAGATGCATCAGAATTATCCGAATGTTCGTTTTGTTTTTCTGGCAGGGATCGGGTATGATTGCGAAAAAAACGGGATCGTCACCAGAGAAGAAGAAAATATTTTTGTGGTAAAGGACGCAAAATATGTCAGCGCTTATATGAGACAGGCTGATCTTGCCTTTACCTCTCAGGGGCGTACTGTTTATGAGTTTGCCGCGATGGGCGTACCTGCTATTGTCTTGGCGCAGAACGAGCGGGAGCAGCTTCATACTTTTGCCCAGATGAATAACGGATTTTTCAATTTAGGTTTGGGCAAGGACGTGCGCCGGGAAACGATAGAACGTTCTTTTGAATTTTTAATGAATACGCCGCAGTTGCGCAGTGAAATGAGGAACTTAATGCTTGCGCGAGGACAGGAATTGAAAAACGGTGTACACCGAGAGATTAAACTTATTTTGGGAGAATAAGAAACGAAAGGCATGATATACAGATGAAAAATACGATTTTGGAAAGAATCAAACAAGGACAGTTTGTCCTGATTGCGGAAGTCGGAGTGAATTACTATGACATTGCGACAGAAAAAGGAATTTCGCCGATGGAAGCTGCCAAACTAATGATTTATGAGGCAAAGGAAGCCGGTATTCATGCGGTAAAATTTCAAACCTATAAAGCCGGCACTCTGGCAGCAAAAGATTCCCCTTATTATTGGGATATTACCGAAGAGCCGACTACCTCTCAGTATCAGCTTTTTCAAAAGTTTGATTCCTTTGGCGAGGCAGAGTATCGGGAATTGGCAGATTATTGTGAAGAGCTCGGCATTGAGTTTTTCTCTACCCCGTTTGACTTCGAGTCGGCAGATTATCTCGATGATATGATGAATGTTTATAAAATTTCCTCTTCTGATTTGAGCAATCTTCCGTTTATTGCGCATCAGGCAAAAAAGAATAAACCGATCTTATTGTCAGTCGGCGCGTCGAATGAGGATGAAATTGACAGCGCTATTCAGACGATACGTACATATAATCATCAGCCGCTTATTTTAATGCATTGCATTTTGGAATATCCGACGCCTTGTGAGCATGCGAACCTGAACAAAATCGTTTCTCTGAAAAATCGTTATTCGGATGTATACGTGGGCTATTCGGATCACACGAAACCGGACGGTAAATATGAGGTAGTGAAAGCAGCATATTTAAAGGGTGCGCAGGTCATTGAGAAGCATTATACATTAGATAAAACATTAAAAGGAAATGATCACTATCATGCCATGGATCCGCAGGATGCCGCCGCAATCCTCCGCGAAATATCATATTTAGATAAAATTTGCGGCTCCTATGAATTAAAATGTCTGGATAGTGAGCAAAAAGCACGAAAAAATGCTCGCCGCTCCATTGTTTCTTTCGGCAAGATTGGCAAGGGTGAGATCATCACCGAGGACAAACTGACCTTTAAGCGCCCCGGAACCGGCATTTCTCCTTCTGCAATCCAAAGTGTTGTCGGGAAGATCGCTTTAACCGATATTGAAGACGATACCATCTTAACATCCGATTTGTTTGAATGATAGACTTGTTTCTTATTCGGAAGGAATTCAGATACTTCTTTTTAAACAACACAAAAGCAGGATGCCCGTTTTATTTCGGCATCCTGCTTTTGTGTTGTTTGATATGATGTTAATATTGTTGATTCTATATTCCGTTAAAATCATTTTCTTCGTCACGGAAACTGTCAATTGACATAAAATCATCAGGGCGCTCCGGTTTGGGCGGTATTCCTTCCGGCAGTTCCTCAAGTTGCTGCTTTTCGGCATCGGCTGTTATTGCAGCAGGTTCCTCGGAAGGACGGAATGGAACGGTTGTAGGGCGTTTTCGGCTGATTTTGTGGTTGCTGTAAAACAGCGCACAGATAAAAGAGGTTAGGGGAATCGTTAAAAGAATGCCGAAACTGCCGACCAGGGCGTTTAAGATTTCCACGACGATCATTTCACGGTTAAACAACGTCAGGAGAGAATTAGAGTATGCAACCAGCAGTAAGGTGACAGAAAGCGAGCTGCCGATGTAAGCAAGGATCAGTGTATTTGCCATCGTGCCCATCATATCTTTTCCAATCGTAATGCCGGATTTTAACAGCATGCCGAAAGATACGTGTTCGACTTGATCCTGAAGCTCTTTTAATGAGGAAGCGATAGACACAGATACATCCATAATCGCACCGATTGCCCCGATGATGATGGCAGAGAAGATAATCGCTTTTAAATTAATCGGGCGGTCTTCGTTGAGCAGGTATAAGTGCAAAGAATCATCGTCCACCATGCCGGTCAATTTAATAATCTGATCCATGATTAAGGTAAGAAGCCCTACCATTGCTACACCGCTGAAACAGCCGATGCCGGCGGCAAGACTTTTTTTGTCCGCACCGTTTATAATCAATAATGTCATTACGATGATAAATATGCAAGTTGCAATAGACCACATGTAAATATTTTGTCCGGATAATACAGCGGGAATGAAGACAATGAAGATAGACAGGCAGGTAAATACCAGAGAAATGACGGTGTTCACTCCTTTCAACCTGCCGAAGATCAGCAATCCGATACAGAACAATATACCTAACACGATTAAAGCGTCGGTGCGCACGTATTCTCCCAGCAGCCAATCATAGTTCAGCTCTGAATCGGTGTTTTCATAAATTAAAACTTTATCGCCGGCTTCGGCTTCCTTCATTTGAATGGGATAAAGGGGATCGGTTTGCTGCAAGGCGGTAACCGTTTCTCCTTTTTTTTCGCCGCTTAAAATTTTGGCTGTAAAGATAATATTAACACCGCCGTCGTCACCGTCTACGCCCTCTAAAGGAACTTGGCGTTCTTTTGACATGATCTGAACGACCTTGGCTTTGTAAGAGATCGGAGTATCCTGCGCCCCGTCAAAGGCGGTCAGTCCCTCTATTGCCAGCTTGTGACCGACTATAATATAAACAACAGAAAGCAAAATCGTAATCAGATAAACTGCAACCATTTTGGGTTTTATTATCAGTTTCTTTTTCAAGTAGAGATCATCCTTTCGCTTGATGTGCATCCTGCAAAGAGGCGGGAAATGATTTGATAATCTTGGTATTGCAATGTTACTATTATATCATAGAACCGGATTCTTTGTATAGTTAAAAATCATGAACATCAGAAGAAACTTGCTTTTTTTCTCGGATATCCTTGATTTTTTATCGGTTACAGACTATAATGTTTTAGGGTATTCTTTTGCGGGAATATCCATTGCTATGTAAAATTGAAAGTAAAGGGGTAATTACATGTCAGCAAAAGTAGTTGTCGGAGTCCAATGGGGCGATGAGGGAAAAGGTAAAATTATTGACATCCTTGCTTCTCGGGCAGATGTTGTCATTCGCTCTCAAGGCGGAAACAATGCTGGTCATACTGTGGAAAATAACGGTGAGGTTTACAAGCTTCATTTGATCCCGTCCGGAATTCTTTATAAGGATACCTTGTGCTTGATCGGCTGCGGTGTTGTGATTGACCCCAAAGTAATATTGCAGGAGATAGACGGTTTGATTGCGCGGGGGATTGACTGTAAAAATCTGCGAATTGATCCCAGAGCACATGTGATTATGCCTTGGCATATTGCGTTGGACGGCTTGTCCGAGAAAAAACGCGGCAATGCAGAAATCGGTACGACTCGTCGCGGAATCGGCCCGTGCTATATGGATAAAGCAGAGCGCTGCGGAATTCGGATGTATGATTTAGTACACCCTGAGTTGTTCCGTGAAAAAGCCATGTCAGTCGGTATTTTAAAAAATGATTTGATTACCAAACTGTATGAGGAAGAACCGATTGATTTAGAAACGGTAATTGAAGAATATGTTGCCTATGGAAAACGCTTGGAGCAATACATAGATGATGTATCCGTGCTTGCGTTCGAGGCTTGCAAAGCCGGAAAAAACGTTCTGTTTGAGGGCGCGCAGGGCACTTTGCTGGATTTGGACATGGGAACTTATCCGTTTGTTACTTCATCTCATCCGGTTTCCGGCGGCGTTTGTGTCGGTACCGGCGTCGGACCGACCATGATCGGAGAGGTCATCGGCGTTGCAAAAGCGTATACCACTCGGGTGGGAAAAGGCCCGTTCCCTACCGAACTCAACGATGATATGGGTGAATTGATTCGCCAGCGCGGACATGAGTTCGGCACGACTACCGGCAGACCGCGCCGCACGGGATGGTTTGATGCTGTGATCCTGCGTCATGCGGTCCGTGTAAATGGATTGACAGGACTTGCAATCAACAAATTGGATACTTTGAGCGATATCGGAAAGTTGAAAATCTGCGTGGCATATAAAAAGAACGACGGTACAATATTGAATGATTATCCTGCTTCTTTGGAAGAACTTGCACTTTGCGAGCCGGTGTATGAAGAAGTGGAAGGCTTTACCGGTGACTTGTCCCAGTGCAAAACATATGATGAATTGCCTCAGGTATGCAAAGATTATATTAAACGGCTGGAAGAAGTTTGCGGTTGTCCGGTGATTATGGTAGGTGTCGGTCCGGCAAGAAGCCAGAATCTGGAACGGTAACAGACAAAAAATAAAGCCGGCGGAATCTCCGCCGGCTTTATTTTTGACGATAGGGAAAAGGAGAAGCTTTTATGCGGATGAGGAAGAAAAAATGGGCAGTCCCGGAACTGAATTGCTGTGGCTTTTTTGTCGAACAGCCGATAGAGTACAAAGGGCGTTGGAGGGAAGCTTTTCCCCATCCGGAATATCCGATTTGCTTGGAACTTGGGTGTGGAAAAGGCTCATTTGCGGCGCAAATGGGAATAGCGTATAAAGAAACCAATTTTCTTGCCATTGATTTAATCAGCGATATGCTGGGAGTCGGGCAGCGTAATATTAAAAAGCTGTATGCGGAACATCAGCGTCCGGTGGACAATATACGGCTGACAGCGCATGATATTGAACGACTGCCCTTGATTTTTTCAGAAACGGATTGCTTTGATCGAATGTATATCAATTTTTGTAATCCTTGGCCGAAGGCAAAGCATCGAAAGAGAAGGCTGACTCATCCGAAACAGCTTGCAGTATATCGGGAACATTTGAAACCTGAGGGAGAAATTTGGTTTAAAACGGACAGCGATATGTTGTTTACGGACAGCAAACAATACTTTGAAGAGTCGGGTTTTCGTATTGTTTATTGCACTTATGATTTGCATCATGCTGATTTTAAAGGGTTCAGTCCGATGACTGAGCATGAAAAGATGTTTACGGAGGAAGGAATTCCGACAAAATTCCTGATTGCAAGTAAGCCGGGATAATCTGAAAAAATCAAAATCCCTAATCTGCCGACATGGCAGATTAGGGATTTTTGTGCTTATATTTATTGTTGCGGAGGTTGTTGCTGCGGAGGAACATTTTGCTGATATTGCGGAGGCTGCTGTTGGTACTGCTGCTGATACTGTGGCTGTTGATACTGCTGCGGGGGATATACTTTTTTCTCCACAACATTGAATGCTCTGTCAGCCAGCTTGTTCAGCAAGGGAATACCGGCATCTTTGCCTTTGGTTACCTTGGTTAATGCGATAATCACCAAAACCAATACCAAAATAGAAACTAAAGATTCAATTACATTGGTTCCAATGTAAAAAATGCGGTAAATGTGATAGAGGAATTCTGAGTTTAACGATGATGGTGCAGAATAATGAATCAGATTTAAAATACCGCTTACCGCTGCGCTGAAAAGAGACAAAAAGAATGCTTGAATTACTTGTTTGCTGAGCCATTCATTCTTTTCCGCAACGATCACAAACCCGAGTAAAATTCCGCAAAGTAACGTCTGTCCCAAAAAAGCCAGGATAAACGCAACTGCTACGTAAAACCATAAGTAAATACCATATTTGCCTTTTGACATAAGAGCATCAATCCTTTCTTTTCATTCCGCCGTTCGTTGAAGATAGCGGATTTCATTCTATTATTAGCATAGCATAATATTGACTTTTCTACAATATGCAACTGCTAATTTTTTACATCATATACCGAAATGGCGTCTCGGATACTTTTTTCCAGTGCAAGTTTGCCGTACTTGTCAATTTCCCCTTTGTCTTTCGGACCGTGAGTCAAACAGCCGGCTCCGCCGATACATCCGCCTACACAAGCCATGCCTTCGATAAAGTTTTCAGGCAGCACGTTTTTGGAGGCTTTCAGCAAGGCGACGCGGCAGGCTTCAATTCCATCGCAGGCAACCGGTTTCAGCGTAAATTGTTCTTCGGTAATATTTTGTTCTTTCAGCGCTTCGGCAACCGCATCTGCCAGTCCGCCGCTACGTGCGAAAATACGACCGAAGTAGGAGGCATTGTCGAGTGTGGTTTCCGGGAGGGCGGCAAGGTCAATTTCCTTGCTGTCAAACAAAGCCTGAAGTTCTTCAAAAGTAATGACGCAGTCGATGTAAGGCTTCACGGTTTCTTTTTGGAACTCCATTTTCTTAGCGGTACACGGACCGATAAATACAATTTTAGAGGTCGGATCGGTTTCTTTGATAAAACGGGCAATCTCTGCCATCGGAGAGAGATTATGTGACACATGTTCTTTTAGCTGCGGGAAAGATTTTTCAATATAACTGACAAAGGCAGGACAGCATGAACTGGTCAAAAAGCCTTTTTCCGCCAATTCGGAAGCTTCTTTGTATGCCACCATATCCGCGCCCAGCGCTGCCTCGACAACGTGATGGAATCCGAGTTGTTTAATCGCGGAAATGACCTGCCCCAGCTTGACATAATTGAACTGACTGGAAATGGATGGGGCAACGACCGCATACACATTATAATTTTGATTTTGATTGCTTTTTTTGATGATGTCGATTGCACTCAGTATAAAAGATTTGTCGGTGATTGCACCAAAAGGACATTGATACACACAGGCGCCGCATGAAATACACTTGTCATTGTCAATTTCCGCTCTTTTGTCCTCGCCCATGTGGATAGCGTTCACTTTGCAGGCAACTTCACAAGGACGGTTGCGGGTAGTGATGGCGCTGTAAGGACATACTGCAGAACATTTTCCGCATTTTTTGCATTTGTCGGAATCTATATGAGCTTTTTGGTTGGCATCGAAGGAAATCGCACCGAAATTGCAGGCTTCTTCGCATCGGTGAGCAATACATCCGCGGCAGGAATCGGTTACGGTATAGCTACTGACCGGACACTCGTCACAGGCGATGTCAAGAACTTCAATGACATTGGGATTGTCTTTGTCGCCGCCCATTGCCAGCTTGATTCGTTCTAAAACGATTGCGCGTTCCTTGTAAATACAGCATCGCATGGTAGCCTCTTTGCCCGGTACGATTTCAAGCGGGATTTCATAATAACTGCTTTCTAAATGATCTTCCCAAGCGCGCTTTGCTACACCGCGCAATACTTTGTATTTTAAAAGCTGTACTTTTGTATCAAATAATCTCATTATAACAATATTCCTTTCCGAGGAGAGTGGTTTTCCGAATAGGGATACACTTTATTCTGTTTGTCTTTTGTTTTAACTTTTATTTTATTGCCGCTAAAACATTGTTTTCAAAAAATTGTTCGAAATTTTCCAGAGTAACACCGGTGACAACATTATCATCAATCTTAACCGATACGCCCTCCGAAGAACATTCACCCAAACAAAATGAGGCGTTTACCGTAACATCGTTTTCCAAATGGTGCTGTGTAATTTTTTCTTTTAGCTGGGAAATGATTTTGTAAGAACCTTTTAAATGGCAGGCACTGCCGATACAAACCGAAATAACCATAAATCCAATCCTTTCTTTTCGTTATTATTTTAACAAATAATGGTTAAAAATAAAATCTGTTTTCTGTTTAGAGAACGAAACGCTCTCCGGAAAAAGATTTCAGTTGCGTGAAACAAATTAAGACAAAAAACGACAACATTCATGTGAGTTCATTATACCATAAACCCCTTGCGTTATGCAAGGGGTTTATGGTATAATGTCTTAGATATGTATAAAGCTTTACATGTTCTGTATGTCAGTCATACAACGGAAGATTTGCATACCATATTCGCTTTGACTGATTAACACAGAAAAGCGTTTTTCCCAAAATGCCTTGGTGAAACAATTGCTGTGTCTGATTCAGTCTGTCAATGTTGCTTTGAGAAAGGAAATGAAAAATAGATGAAATCTGTAAGAAAGCTCAGCGGAATACTAGCGGCAATCATGTTGTTTGCCTTTGCGTCCGGCTGTCAGAAGACGGAAAACACTTCTTCTGTTGACAGCACCGGCTCCACTCCGACGATCAACCCGATTCAAGTAGCTGCTTTAAAGGGACCGACGGCACTTGGAATGTTAAATTTGATGAATGGCGATAAAGAAACCAAAAATTACGAGTTTACAATCAAAAGCAAGCCGGATGAAGTTGTAGCTTTGCTGACCTCTAAATCGGCGGATATTGCGGCGGTACCTACTAATTTAGCGGCTACCTTATATAACAAAAACAGCAGTGTGAAATTGCTGGCTTTGAACACGCTTGGGGTTTTGTATGTACTCGAAAAAGGCGATACGATCCAATCTGTGAAGGATTTGAAAGGAAAAACGATCTATTCTACCGGTCAGGGTGCGGTTCCGGAATATGCGCTCAATTATGTTTTGGAGCAAAACGGCTTGACAGTAGGGAAAGATGTTACGGTGGAATATAAAACCGAGCATACCGAGCTTGCTGCGCTGATGGCGGCTGATAAGGCTTCTGTTGCGGTGTTGCCTCAGCCCTTTGTTACTACGGTGACATCGGCAAATGCGGATGTTCGGGTTGCGCTTGATCTCACAAAAGAGTGGGAAAATGTCAACCATACTACTTTAACAATGGGCTGTCTGGTGGTTCGTACCGAATTTTTGGAAAATAATCAGCCAGCGGTAGAGCAATTCCTTTCGGCATACAAAGAATCAGCCAAAAAAGCAGTTTCCGATGTGGAGGGCACGGCAAAGCTTGCCGAGGAATTTGATATTATCAAGGAAGCCGTCGCCAAGAAAGCGATTCCGGCTTGTAACATTGTTTACATTGACGGTCAGGATATGAAAACAAAGGCGATTGGATTTTTCAATGTGCTTCATCAAGCCAATCCGAAGTCTATCGGAGGTAAAATGCCGGATGAAAACCTCTACTATATCAACAAGTAAATGCAGAAAACGGCTTGAAAAAATCGGTATTGCGATTGTTTGGATTGCTATTTGGCAGTTGTGCTATTGGATTGTCAAGCAGGAGCTTTTACTGGCTTCGCCGTTTAGTGTGTTGAAGCGCTTGGGCGAGCTGATGATACAATCGGAGTTTTGGAAAACAGTGGCAATATCCTGCTTGCATATTTTTACCGGATTTATACTCGGGGTATTTTTGGGAGTACTGTTTGCAGTATTGTCTGCAAAGTATGCTTTGTTTTGTAGTTTTTTGTCACCGGTCATGACGATTGTGAAAGCGACACCGGTTGCCTCCTTTATTATATTAGCGTTGATTTGGATTCAATCTGCACGACTTTCTGTTTTTATTTCATTTTTGCTGATTTTACCCTTGGTTTATACGAATACCCTTCAAGGTATTCGGAAAACCGATATAAAATTACTGGAAATGGCAGAAGTTTATCAAATGTCTGCAATAGGTAGATTACGATACATCTATATTCCCCAGGTACTGCCTTATTTTTTCTCTGCATGTATTACCGGTGTCGGTTTTGCATGGAAATCCGGAATTGCAGCCGAAATACTTGCTGTTCCTAAGAATGCGATAGGGACGATGCTTTACGAATCGAAAATTTATCTGGAAACAACGGATTTGTTCGCGTGGACAGCAGTGGTGATATTACTCAGCTTGTTTTTTGAGAAAATTATTGTGCGCGCGATTCAGTTTGTCGGCGAGCGATTGATTCGCACAGGTGAAAGGTGATCCGGAAGAGGTTTTCTCAGCGTCATTAAGCAGTTTTGTAATAGTGTGGTCAAGGGTGGTGATTATCACGGGTATTTCACTTTTGCATATTTGGAAAGGTTATCATACAGAGGTACTGAAAGATGTCACGGCAGAACTTCCTTCAACCGGGCTTGTATTGCTTACCGGACCTTCAGGCTGCGGGAAAACAACACTGTCACATCTGATCCTAGGTCTGATAAAGCCGGATCGGGGAGAGATCAAGGGAACCGAAGGGTTGCGCTTCTCGGCTGTGTTTCAGGAAAACCGGTTGTTTCCCGGATTTACCGTTGCCGATAATATCAATGCGCCGCTCAAACAAAAGCTGACAGATTCGGAAATGGATGAATTATTAAACAAACTTGGCTTGTCGGGGATAGCGCAGCAGTATCCCAACGAGCTGAGCGGCGGGATGCAGAGGCGGGTGGCATTTGCCCGCGCCCTTGCCTTTGACGGTGACCTGTTTGTGTTGGATGAGCCTTTTGCCGGGTTGGATGACCATGCCAAATCATTAGTGATTCGGCAAATTATTTCTCTTTGTCAAAATAAATTGGTGATTCTGATTGTTCATCATTCCGCCGAGTTTGATGATTTACCGCACCGGGTTATTTCTTTGGCACCTTCGGCTTTACCACAGTAAAAATCTGAATTATTCTGAAAGGCATGATAAAACGTATGGATTATTGGAAGTTAATTACGCTGTTATTAAAATCTACCGGTGTAACCGTTTCTCTTTTTGTGATTATTATTGTGGCTTCGCTGCCGCTTGGAATGCTTCTTACACTGACATCGCGCTGTAAATTCAAACCGGTATCATGGCTTTCCAGAGCATACATATTTGTGGTTCGGGGTACTCCGTTGATGCTGCAGCTTTTGTTTTTATATTTCGGTGTGCCCTTTATACCGATAATCGGCGAATATATTGCAATCAATGACCGCTTTGCAGCGGCGGCGGTTGCGTTTTCTTTAAACTATGCTGCTTATTTTGCTGAAATTTTCAGGGGCGGCTTGTTGGCGGTTGATAAGGGACAATATGAGGCGGCACAGGTATTGGGACTCAATAAATTTCAGACGATGATACGAATTGTTTTTCCCCAGATGATTCGGGTGTCACTGCCGTCTATCAGCAACGAAAGTGTTATTTTGATAAAAGACACTGCGCTTGTTTATGCAATCGGCGTCATCGATTTGCTGGAAAGTGCAAAATCTCAGGTGAACACGATGGCTAATGTTACGCCGTATATTGTGGCGGCTGTTATTTACCTGCTGCTTAATACGCTGCTTACCATGTTGTTTCATCAGTTGGAGAAAAAATTCAGTTTTGAGTAAGCTGCAAAGTGCTTATCTATCCAAAGCATGATTATTTTTACGGAAGGAGTTCGTTCTTTCTGTGTAAATAGAAAGACGAGAATCAATATGCCGATTATTCAAGTTGAAAATTTAGAAAAATCTTTTGGCGATTTAAATGTGCTTAAGGACGTTTCTTTTACAGTTAATAAAGGGGATGTAATTGCCGTAATCGGTTCTTCCGGTTCGGGAAAAAGCACGATGCTGCGTTGTCTGATCGATCTCGAAAAGGTATCGGGCGGTTCCATTTTGATTGATGGGGAGTATTTAGTACAGGATGGAGTTTATGCTCCTTCCAAAACCATAAAGCAGCTGACTTCCAGAATGGGCTTGGTTTTTCAAAGTTTTAATCTGTTTCCTCATTTGACTGTGAAAAACAATTTGATGCTTGCTCCCAAGCTGGTACAAAAACAGTCCGTTCAGGAAGTCGAAGCGAAGTGTGAATATTATCTTGCCAAAGTCGGCCTTTTGGATAAAGCAGATGCTTTTCCGGCTAATTTGAGCGGCGGACAAAAGCAGCGGGTTGCAATTGCGCGTGCGCTGATGCTCAATCCCGAAATACTGTTGTTTGATGAGCCGACTTCCGCATTGGATCCCGAACTGACCGGCGAGGTTCTCGCAACGATCAAACAGCTTGCTGATGAAAAGATGACGATGGTGGTTGTTACTCACGAAATGGGATTTGCCAGAGAGGTGGCAAATAAAGTTTTGTTTATGCATGACGGAGAAATCTTGGAATCGGGAACACCCGAGCAAATCTTTGTGACGCCGGAATATGACCGTACCCGTGAATTTTTAAACAGTATTTTAAAATAAGCAAAAAGGGCAGCCTTGTTTTCAAGGCTGCCCTCAGTCTGTCGAAAAACTATAAGTTATAATCTTTTTTTAATGGAGAAACCGAGGACATGTGCATCGGTTTCGACCTCGACAATCCGCGTCGCAACGCGGATTGTGGGGTACGGTTGGGAGAGGGGAAAGTCCCCTCTCCCAGAGCGTTGTCGACTTTATCGACACGCTCAGGGCAGCCTTGTTTTCAAGGCTGCCCTTTTTGCGTTTGTCAGATGATCTTAGTAGTCCAGTCTTCCACATTCCATACTTCGGTTGCAACATCTTCATAAAATTCAGGTTCGTGGCTGACCAAAAGTACGGTTCCTTTAAATTCCTTAATCGCCTTTTTGAGTTCCTCCTTGGCGTCCACATCCAGATGATTGGTCGGCTCGTCCAGCACCAAAAGATTTACCGGTTTTAACATCAGCTTGCAAAGACGCACTTTGGCGTTTTCTCCGCCTGACAGCACCCGCATTTGGCTGGTAATATGTTCGTTTGTTAATCCGCATTTTGCTAGTGCCGCCCGGACTTCGCCGTTGGTCATACCGGGATATTCCTCCCAGATTTCTTCTAAAGCGGTTCGTTCTTCGGAGTCTTCTTCCTGCTGAAAATATCCGATTTCGGTGAATTGGTCGTGTTCAACCGTTCCGGAAATCGGCGGAATGAATCCCAGTAAAGTTTTTAAAAGCGTAGACTTTCCGAGTCCGTTTACGCCCTTAATGGCTATTTTCTGATTGCGCTCTACCGTCAAATTGACCGGCTTGGTCAGCGGCTCATGGTATCCCAGTACTAAATTCTCGCCGGTGATTACAAAGCGTCCCGGCGTTCTTGCGGCTTGAAAGGAGAAGGATGGCTTAATTCGTTCCTTGGATAATTCAATCATTTCCATCTTGTCCAGTTTTTTCTGCCGGCTTTTTGCCATGTTGGTGGTTGCGACTCTGGCTTTGTTCCTTGCGATAAAGTCTTCCAGATGAGCGATTTCCTTTTGTTGTTTTTCGTACGCCTGCTCTAATTGACGTTTTTTCAGCTCATACATTGCCATGAAATCATTGTAGTTTCCGGTGTATCGTGTCAGCGCGGCATCTTCGACATGGTAAATGACATTTACCACCTCGTTTAAAAACGGAATATCATGAGATACCAGGATAAAGGCGTTTTCATAATTTTTCAGAAAATTTTTCAGCCATGCAATATGGTTTTCATCCAGAAAGTTAGTGGGCTCGTCCAAAATTAAAATCATTGGATTTTGTAATAGTACCTTTGCTAACAAAACTTTGGCGCGCTGTCCGCCCGACAGTTCTTTTACATCACGATCCAGCCCGATATCACATAATCCCAAACCGTTTGCGTACTCCTGTATTTTAGAATCGATGATATAAAAGCCGCTTTGTTCCAATATTTCGGTGATTTCCCCTACATCCTCCATATAAGCCGACAGTTCCTCATCGGTGCAGTCGCTCATTTTGTCATAGGTTGCCAGCATTTCCTGCTCTAAATCGAATAAATATTGGAATGCTTCCCGCAGCACCTCTCGGATCGTTTTGCCGGCAGTCAGCGTACTGTATTGGTCCAGATAACCGGTAGTGATATGATTGCACCAACTGACCTTGCCTTCATCCGGCATTAACTGTCCGGTAATGATATTGATAAAAGTGCTTTTCCCGGTGCCGTTGGCTCCCACCAAACCGACATGTTCTCCTTTCAGCAGGCGAAAAGATACATCTTCCAGTATTTTTCGGGCACCAAACCCGTGGTTTACGTGTTCTACGTTTAATATACTCATAAATCCTCCGATAATGTGATGAGCGTTCTTTGTAAAAGTCCGCCGATGCACGGCATGATGATTGTTTGATTCATTTGGGAATTGTTCGATAAGCATTAAAATACCATCCGAAAGAGAATTTCGTCTCGGATGGCATGATGAAACCAAATGCTTTTACTGTCCCGGAATCAATGGCTTTTTAGAACAAACCGCGTGTAACCCATTCCGGAATTACACCTGCTTCGTTGAGCAAAACAGCGATTTTAACGATAAAGGCGATAATCGAGATTACCATTCCTGCGATGGCAAGACCATTTGTTTTATTGCCGATAAATCCGATAACGGAACAAATAATACCAATCGGCAACAAGAAAATGCTGGACCAGAACAGACCGACCAGGGACGAAATAAAGCCGATCAGGATACATACATCAGACCATTTAAAACTCTTTTTAGGAGGGGCGACATATGGTGTGGACGGCTGATAAGGCGGAACCTGAACAAAGGTATTGTACTGTGGGGCGACATTTGAAATATCAGCACCGCAGCGGGTGCAAAACGTTGCATTGTCATTTGCAATTGACATGTGACAATTCGGACAAACTTTCATAATAATCACCATTCCTTTTTGAAGTTTGTTTTTGCCTGTTATCTTGGGGCAAAACAGAGCATGGCAAAATTTTCCATGCCGGTTTCCGCAACTGCACTATGTAGTAACAGAAGATTACATTGGAACTATAATACTAACGCCATTATACAAATATTTCCTCTCTTTGTCAAATAGGGGAGCCGTCCGAATAAAAAAATCACTGAAAAGCTTATTTTGTTAAAAAAAGTAGTGCAAAAACAGATAATGTATGTTATACTTAAATAAGTATTGTCTTTAGGGCTGTATATAGAACAAACAGCCAGAACGGAAAGGAAGGAAGTTTTCGTCTTTGGGCAAAAAACAAGGCGAAACAAAACCATCATGGAACGGAATTTTGACGTTATCATTATCGGATGCGGTGTCGCAGGGTTATATACTGCATTAAATTTGGATCCCAAAAAACGGGTTCTGATGCTTTGCAAGCAGGATATGATTCTGAGCAATTCCTCGCTGGCGCAGGGCGGCGTTGCTACGGTTTATGACAAGGAAAACGACACATTTGAATCTCATGTTCACGACACTTTTGTGGCAGGAGGATTCCGCAATAATCCGGAGAGCACCCATTTGTTGGTGGAGCACGGGCCGAATGAAGTCCGCGCTTTAATGAATGATTTTCAGGTGGATTTTGACAGAACGGCTGACGGAAAAATTCATCTGACACTGGAAGGCGGACATTCTAAGCATCGAATACTGCATCATAAGGATTGTACCGGTCGGGAGATTGTGGAAAAACTGATTGCCGCAGTAAAGACGCGCGGCAATATCACAGTGTTGGAACAGGCGTTGGTTTCCGATGTCCAAAAAGTGGATAACGGCTTTTGGATAAACGTTTGCCAAAACGGAGAATACCGTTCTTACAGCGGACGGTATTGCGTCATGGCAACCGGCGGTATCGGCAGAGTATATGCGTTTACGACCAATTCTAAAATTGCGACCGGCGACGGCATCGCTTTTGCATATCGGTTGGGCGCAAAGATCAAAAATCTGCATTTGGTACAGTTTCATCCGACCGCATTTAACAATAAACATAAGCGGGAGTGCTTTTTAATCTCCGAGGCGGTTCGCGGTGAGGGCGCCTATCTGCTTAATTGCAAGAAAGAACGTTTTATGGACCGTTATGATGACCGTTTGGAATTGGCACCGCGTGACGTGGTTTCTCACGCAATTATGATGGAAGAAAAAGCAACCGGATCAGATCGTTTTTATCTGGATATTTCTCGGAAGGATCCGGAATTTATTAAGAATCGTTTTCCGATGATCTATCGGAATTTGTTGGAAGCCGGATATGATATGACTAAAGAGCCGGTACCGATTTATCCCTGCCAGCATTATCTGATGGGCGGTATCAATGTGGATACACGCGGAAGAACCAACGTGGATAGGTTGTATGCCTGCGGGGAATGTTCGCATACCGGTGTACATGGAAACAATCGTTTGGCAAGCAATTCTTTGCTGGAAGCATTGGTGTTCGGTCATCAGATTGCGCAGGATATTAATGGGCTGAACCCCGAATCAGAGCCGGTGAAGCCTTATGAATTTCCGATCAGTACCAGTGAAACACCGATTCCGCAGGGCATCCGCACTGAAGTACGGCAGATTATGCAAAAGGCGCACTTTGTTATCCCGAATCATGAAGAGGCGGTAAAGGGCTTAAAACGCGTGACCGAGTTGAAAGAGATGTTGGAAAACGGCAATTATAAAGTAAATAAAGATTATGTGCAGGCGTTGTCTCTGATAACGGTGGCTTATATTATCTTGACCGAAGTCACCTCGCCGGAAAAATGCGAATAAAAGAGTTTGGAGATCAGCTTGCCCAAAAAGTCAGAAAGGAATCGTCATTGTTATGAAATTACCGCAGTTTGCAATAGATGATGTAATTAAAAGGGGACTGAAAGAGGACATCAATTATATTGATGTAACCACTGATTATCTGATTCCGGAAAATCAAATTTCTACCGCTCGTTTTGTAGCGAAGGACAGCGGAGTACTTGCAGGTATTGAAGTTGCTATGCGAGTATTTACCTTAATCGACGACACAGTTACTTTTGAACTGTTAAAACAAGACGGCGATAAAGTGTCGAAAGGCGATATTATACTGACGATGAAAGGGCATACCGCGTCGTTGTTGAAGGGAGAACGCACCGCTTTAAATCTGGTGCAGCATATGTCGGGAATTGCGACGGCAACCAATCGGTGTGTAGAGCTTGTAAAAGGTACAAATGCATCTATTGCCGATACACGCAAGACACTGCCGGGACTGCGCGCGTTGCAAAAATATGCAGTGGTGGCAGGCGGCGGAAAAAATCACCGCTATAATTTAAGTGATGCGGCAATGCTGAAAGACAATCATATTGACGCTTACGGCTCGTTGACGAATGCGGTCAATGCGTTGCGCGCAAAAGCGGGGCATATGGTGAAAATCGAGGTGGAGACCCGCTCCTTAGAAGAATTGGAAGAAGCACTCGCAGTAGGTGCAGACGTTATCATGCTGGACAATATGGACTGTGCAACCATGGCAGAGGCAGTGAAACGCACAGCAGGTCGTGCAAAGCTGGAGGCTTCCGGCAATATCACGTTGGAGAATATTGCCGAGGTGGCAAAGACCGGTGTGGATATTATTTCCTTGGGCGCGCTGACTCATTCGGTGACCTGCTTCGATATTTCTATGAAAATTGATAAATAATGTAGAAATGCGCCTGTTGGGTAACAGGATGTAAACAGGGAGGTATAGATTTATTCTGCTTCTGAATTTATAATCAAAATATAAATTCAGAAAGGAGGTTGCCATGACACTTGCCGAAAAGATAAAACATCTTAGAAAGTTACACGGTATGACACAGGAAAGTTTAGCGGAAAAGCTGTCAGTTTCCAGACAAACGGTTTCTAAATGGGAATCCGGAACTACATCACCTGACCTGTTGAATGTTGTGGAGCTTGGCAGATTGTTTCAAGTATCGACCGATTATCTGCTCAAAGAGGAAGAACAACCGTTGCAGACTGTGCGGAAAAAGCAAGAAAGCCATATAGAAAAAATCTGGATTGCATTAATACTGTTCAGCGGAACAGTTGCTTTGGCGCTGTTTGCTGTCATGCTATTGACCGGAACAGTCGATCGAACCTCTTCTATGGTTACGATTAACGCGTATGGTGTTTTTGCCATTCTTTGTTTGACGGTAACGTTAATCGCGGCAATTGTTGTGATCATGAAAAAACGAAAATGAAATCCCAAACATGGAAAAAGTTCAGCAATATTTTTCTTGTGCTGTTTTTGTTGACCCTGCTGGGAGCAATGGCTTACATGATATTCGGCATTGTCCGTTTGCTGAGTCATTTTACCAGTTTCCCATGGTGGAGCGCATGTATGGAAACCGGTATGATTTTCAGCGGTCCGCTTGTATTAGAATTGTTTTTGTGGTTAGTTTTTCGGTTCCAATGGGAAAAGTTAGCCAAAAAGGAATAAATAAAATTGCAACAACCCGCTGCTTAAATTCGAAACAGCGGGTTGTTCTTTTTATGAAAAATACGAATAGTATTATTTTGATCATCTGCATAATCATCTTTCTACTTTACAACTGATTTCACCGGAATTTAATGCACGGATTTCTCCGCTGTCGGTTTGTACCACTAAGCGCGCCTGTTCGTCAATATCCAGCGCAATACCGGACTCGGTATGCTCTCCTTGTATGATGGTGACCTTTTGCCCAATGACATTGGAGCGTTTTCGGTATTCCCCCATGAAATCCCCAGGAGATAAATGCGGGAGCATCCGGTCTAGCCGATTCAGAATCTCTGCAATGAGCCGATTGCGTTCTATCTTTCGGACTTCGGATATCCCTCCTGCGATGCTTTTCAGTTCGGCGGGTAGTCCCTCCGAGGAGATGTTGACGCCGATTCCGACAATAACATAGTCCAGCTTTCGGCTTTCAAATTCGATGGCGGCTTCGGATAGAATCCCGCATACCTTTTTTTCTCCCACAAATAAATCGTTTACCCATTTTATCTTTACGTCGCAGTCGGTCAGCGCTTCAATTGCACCGGCAACACAAACCGATGTGGCTGCGGTAATCAGAGCCGCAGATTCAATATCGTATTTCGGACGAAGCAGAATGCTCATGTAGATTCCATGCTCTTTCGGAGAATAAAAATGTCTGCCGAATCTTCCGCGTCCGGCTGTCTGTTCTTCTGCAATGACTACGAATCCTTCCGGCTCCTGTCTTTGTGCGGCGGCTTTGACGCAGTTGTTGGTAGAATCGACGATTTTCCGGCATTCGATATGATTTCCGAGGGTGGCGGCAGTCAGATACCGGCGAATCCCGTCAGCAGAAACAATATCATTGTCATCAGTCAAACAGTAGCCTTTGTTGGTGACGGCAACGATGTGATAGCCGTCTTCCTGTAACGCTTTGATGTTTTTCCAGACGGCTGCACGGGTTAAGCCCAGTTCTTTTCCGATGGCGCTTCCGGATACGCTGACTCCCTGATGTGCTTCCAATATTGATAAAATTTTTTCTTTCAAAACAGCATTCTCCTGTTCAGATAATCATATGGATGAAACAGACGGTTAACATTTCATGAAATCGTTTTCTCTGTTACTATTATAGTGAATTTTTATTTTACATGCAACTATTGAAAAAAAAATGATTTTGTACTATTATATATAAGTGGTGTTTTGTCTTTTTATCCTGAATATTTTCTGCCAAACGCTGAATAATAAATTTGATAGGATTCAGCAACAAAAGCAAGCAGGAAAGGACAGGATAAAATGAAACAGGAAAAATTGCAGGCGGAACAACAGCCGGATTTTGAAGAAAACAGTCAAGAGGAAGATACCAATGAAGAAATGGATAAAAAGCAGTCTCAGATAGTCGAAACAGGTTCTGTTACGGCGAACGGACGGCATTTGATCCATTGCCTTACCATTATCGGGCAGGTAGAAGGGCATTATATTCTTCCTCCGCAGAATAAAACCACAAAATATGAACATGTCATTCCGCAGTTGGTTGCGATTGAGGAAGACGATAAGATTAAAGGTTTGGTTATTATATTAAATACAGTCGGCGGAGATGTCGAAGCGGGGCTTGCTATTTCGGAGTTGATTGCAGGAATGAAAAAACCGACGGTATCATTGGTGTTGGGCGGGGGTCATTCCATCGGCGTTCCGCTTGCGGTCAGCGCGAAATGTTCCTTTATTGTGCCGTCGGCAACCATGACGATTCATCCGGTCAGAATGAGCGGCTTGGTGTTGGGTGTGCCGCAGACGCTTTCTTATTTCGATAAAATGCAGGATCGTATCGTGCGTTTTGTCACTGAGAATTCTGAAATTACAGCGGAACGATTCCGACAGCTGATGATGACTACCGGAGAGTTGGTAATGGATGTCGGTACGGTACTTGACGGAGAAAATGCCGTAAAAGAGGGACTGATTGACCGGCTGGGCGGCTTATCCGATGCAATCGAGTGTTTATATGAAATGATCGACAAACAAGAAGCAGCGTCACCGGACAATAACGATTGCGGGGAGAATCCTGAAGGCGGAAAGGAATGAACGCAAAATGGTTCTTTATACAATTGTTGATATAAATGGGGTTATGATGGAGGGAAGTGAGCAGCCGAATACGGAATACCGGACGGTCAATGGCTGTGTTTTAGAATGCAGCAAGCGTTCCGACGGCAATTATTTAGAACGGATTATCAGCACCAATCCAAAAGATTATTTAAACAATTCGTATAAAATAGGTGAAATAATACAAGAATAGAACCGGTGTTGCAGCGTTCTTGCTGCGGCACGATACATATTTGGAGGAATATACCATGTCAATCATTGATGCGATCTTTCAGGCAATTGTGCAGGGGCTGACCGAATTCTTGCCAGTATCCAGCTCCGGACATCTGTCTTTGATACAGCATTTTACAGGAAACAGCGGCGAAGGTGCGCTGATGTTTTCGGCAATATTGCACTTAGGAACGTTGGTTGCGGTTTTTATTGCTTTTTGGGATACGATCTGGGCGTTAATCAAAGAGTTTTTCATGATGTTGAAAGATATTTTTACCGGGAAATTTAAATGGAGTACCATGAACGGAGAACGGCGTATGATTATTATGCTGATAATCTCGCTTTTGCTTCTCATTCCGTTTTATTTGTTTAAAGATTTTTTCACCGGTGTTTCAGAGGATTCCAGTATTTTGCTGGAAGGTTTTTGTTTCCTCTATACTGCTGTGATTCTCTATCTCTCCGATCGCTGTGTTAAGGGAAAAAAGGAACCGAAAGATATCACGGTGAAAAACGCAGTCACTGTCGGTGTGTTCCAGGGCATTGCATTGCTTCCGGGTGTTTCCAGATCGGGTTCTACGATTTGCAGCGGTTTGTTCTGCGGATTCTCCAGAGATACTGCGGTGCGCTACTCCTTTATTCTGGGGATTCCGGCAATATTAGGCGGATGTTTGTTGGAAATCAAAGATGCCGTGGCTACCGATATGCAATTTGAGATTGTTCCTTATGTCATCGGTTTTATTATTGCGGCAGTCGTAGGTGTTTGTGCCATTAGAATGGTAGCATGGCTGATAAAATCCGAAAAATTCCGCATATTTGCATACTATACGTTTGTGTTGGGAATTATCGTCATCGGAATCGGAATTTTTGAATTAATTACAGGACAGAATATTGTCACTTATTTTACGAAATAGATACTTGCCGTTAAGCTTACTCCCGCCCAGGCGGGAGCGCTTAATTTTTGGAGCGGGAGCTCCGGCTTGCGCCCAAATAGAATTTTTGAATGAAGGAGTACGCGAAAGAAGATGGCAGGAAAAACAGCAGGGACAAAATCCAAAAACAAAACCGTTCGAAATACCGGAAAATCCGCCAAAACCGACAACACCAGAAACAAACGCCAGTTTTGGGCAATTATCGGGTTTGTATCGGGTTTGTTAATTTTGGCGCTGGCAATTTTTCCCGGGGAGTCGGTATGGCGGTTTTTTCATAATGTACTGTACGGACTGTTCAGCTTTGGTGTGTTCCTGTTGGCGCCCGCCATTGTTTACCTATCGGTGCTTGCCTCTACGGAGCGGCCGATCGGCGCAGTAAAAAACAAAATTTGGCAGCTTGGTTTGCTGTTATTAATGTTGTGCGGTGCGTTACATATTTTTCTGAAAGGTCAGCCGGACGGCAATAATTTCATTGACACGGTCGCATTAATTTTTGAGCAAGGCGTAGACTTGAAAAACGGCGGCTTGCTGGGAGCGGTGCTCGGTACGCCGTTGTTGCTGGGATGCGGGGAATTGGGCGCAAAAATTATAATTATTCTTGCTATTTTTACCTTTGTGATGATACTGACCGGAACGACGATTGCGGGCGTTTTGCGCACCGCTTCCAAACCGGTCAGAAAATTGCAGGAAAATTATCAGGCGAGAATTGACCATAATCGCAAAGAAGCGCGTTTTGATATTGATGTTGATCTTGGACCGCGCAGTGCAAAACGGGTAGTAGATATCCCGTTGTCCGACCAAGATGCGGCGCCTGCCAAACCGGAGGAGAAAAAGGCGGATAACGAAAAAGCAGAGCCGGATGCTTCAAAGAATAAATCAGAACTGGAAATGTTGGTCAAAAAGGCACAGCAGACACCCGATCTTCCTCCTGTTTTGCAAACGGACTCCAATAATCAAATGCGGTTATCCACCGAAAATTTAAACGATGATAATTATGTGTATCCTCCGGTTAGTCTATTGAAAATGCCGAAATCGGGAGCGGGCGTGGATACCAGTGAGGAACTGAAAGCAAATGCAGCGCGTCTGGTAGATACGCTCAAAAGCTTTGGGGTGCAGACGAGGATTATTGATATCAGCAGGGGACCGACGGTAACGCGTTATGAACTGCAACCCTCTGCGGGAGTGAAAATCAGCCGTATCACCGGTCTTGCCGATGATATCGCCTTGAATTTAGCGGCGGCAGGAGTGCGTATTGAGGCGCCGATTCCCAATAAGGCAGCCGTCGGCATTGAGGTGCCAAACAAGCAGGTTGATATTGTAACGATGCGGGAAATTATTGATTCGCCGGAATTTGAAAATTCCAAGAGTAAGCTGTCCGTTGCGCTCGGACGGGATATTTCGGGAAATGTGACAATTGCAAATCTTGCCAAAATGCCACATATGCTGATTGCCGGAGCAACCGGTTCAGGAAAATCGGTTTGTATTAACTCCATTATCGTGAGCCTGTTGTATAAAGCAACCCCGAAAGAGGTCAAGCTGTTAATGGTAGACCCAAAAGTAGTGGAGCTTGGTGTTTATAATGGGATTCCTCATTTGTTAGTGCCCGTTGTAACCGATCCGCGAAAAGCGGCAGGAGCATTAAGCTGGGCGGTTACCGAGATGCTTAACCGGTATAAGATATTTGCCGATAACAATGTTCGCGATTTGGACGGATATAATGAAATGGCAAGAATCAGCGACGAGTTGGAAACATTGCCGCAGATTGTCATTATCATTGATGAGCTGGCAGACTTAATGATGGCGGCGCCGAATGAGGTTGAAGACGCTATTTGCCGTTTGGCGCAGATGGCGCGTGCCGCCGGAATGCATCTGGTTATCGCAACCCAGAGGCCGTCGGTGGATGTCATCACCGGCGTCATTAAGGCGAATATTCCGAGCCGTATTGCTTTTGCGGTATCCTCTCAAGTGGATTCCCGTACCATATTGGACGGCGGCGGCGCCGAAAAACTGCTTGGGCGGGGAGATATGCTGTTCTATCCGGTAGGAATGCCCAAACCGGTACGGATACAAGGCTGCTTTGTCAGTGATAAAGAGGTAGAACAAATTGTGCAATTTGTAAAGCATAAAGATACAGCCTCTTATGATGAGCAGGTAATCAGTGAAATCGAGAAAAATGCCGTAAAAGAAACGAAACCTGGAAAAGCAGAGCATGACGGCGGAGGATTTGATGACGAAGATGAAATGCTGCCTGCTGCGATCGAGTGTGTAGTCGAAAGCGGACAAGCGTCCACCTCTTTTTTGCAGCGTAAATTGCGATTAGGATATGCCAGAGCTGCGCGAATTATTGATGAATTGGAAGCACAGGGCATCATCGGTCCAATGGATGGAAGTAAACCGCGTCAGGTGCTGATGACCAGACAACAGTGGATTGAGCGAAATATGAACCAAAATAATGAGTAAGAGCATTTTATACAATGTCCACATAAGTGAAAAGACGCCTGCTTTTCATTCATGCGGATGATATTGGGGAATGTTCCGGAAAAGGGAGAACTATGTCCGATTTTTTACCGGTTTCAAAAAAGGATTTGGAGAAAAAAGGTATCACACAGCCCGATATTATTTGCGTAAGCGGGGATGCCTATGTTGATCATCCGAGTTTTGGCATTGCAATTATTTCACGTGTGATTGAGGCTGAGGGATATTCTGTCGCAATAATCCCTCAGCCTGATTGGCATAATTCAGAGGACATCAAACGCTTTGGCAAGCCTCGATTAGGTTTTTTTATCACCTCCGGCAATATTGATTCCATGGTGGCGCACTATACTGCTGCAAAGCGGAAACGATCGGATGATGCCTATTCACCGGGAGGAAAAGCGGGAAAACGTCCTGACCGCGCGGTGATTATTTATGCACAGATGGCGAAAAAGGCATATCCCGATGTACCGGTCATTATCGGCGGATTGGAGACTTCCTTACGCCGCTTTGCACATTATGATTATTGGGATGATGCGGTGCGTCCCTCCATTCTCGTTGACAGCGGCGCAGATATATTGGTATACGGTATGGGAGAAAACCAAACCCGACAAATCCTGAAACGGCTGAATGACGGCGAGGATATCAGCCGGATTACCGATGTGAAGGGAACTTGTTATCTGACCGAGCCTGTCAATACCCCCTGGGGCTCGGTGGAGTGTCCGTCTTTGGAACAGGTGCGCAACAGCAAAGAGGCTTACGCGAAGGCTTGCAGAAAGCAGATGGACGAGCAGGACGATGTGGTAGGCAGACGACTGATTCAGCGACAGGGAAATAAGATGCTGGTGCAGAATGAGCCGATGCCGCCGCTGAGCCGGAAAGAGCTTGACCGTGTTTACGCATTGCCCTATATGAGAGCGTGGCATCCGATGTATGATTCACTGGGCGGCGTCCCCGGAATTGAAGAAGTGGAATTTTCAATTACGCATAATCGCGGCTGTTTCGGAAATTGCAATTTCTGTTCCATTGCTTTGCATCAGGGCAGGAAAATCACCTGCAGAAGTGAGAAATCATTGCTGGTTGAGGCAGAAAAGCTGACCAAAATGCCGGGATTTAAAGGATACATTCATGATGTCGGAGGACCGACGGCAAACTTCAGACATCCTTCTTGCCATAAACAGCTGGAAAAAGGTTTGTGTAAGGGGAAAAAATGCCTTGCACCCAAGCCTTGTCCGGCGCTGGAAGTTGATCATATGGAGTATCTCGGTATTTTACGGAAAATGCGTGCTTTGCCGGGAATAAAAAAAGTATTTATCCGCTCCGGTATTCGGTATGATTATTTGCTGGAAGACAAAGACGATACTTTTTTGAAAGAGTTGGTCAAATATCATGTCAGCGGACAGTTGAAGGTGGCGCCGGAGCATTGCAGTGCCGCGGTACTGGATAAAATGGGCAAGCCGCATATCGAGAGTTACAAGGAGTTTTCCAGACGGTATTTTGAAGCATCCGGACAGGCGGATAAGGAGCAGTATTTAGTGCCATATCTGATGTCTTCGCATCCGGGCAGTACTTTGCATGAGGCAATTGAACTTGCACTGTTTTTGAAAAAGGAAAAGATACGTCCGCAGCAGGTGCAGGATTTTTATCCTACTCCCGGTACCATATCAACCTGTATGTTTTATACCGGTTTGGATCCGTACACCATGCAGTCTGTATATGTGCCGAGATCAGCCGAAGAAAAGAAAATGCAGCGCGCTTTGCTGCAATATTATAAACCGGAAAACCGGCAAATTATCACAGAAGCATTGCGGCGTGCAAAGCGTACCGATCTCATCGGAGACGCACCGGGATGTTTAATAAAGGGAGAACCCGGGGCGGTAAAAAACGCAGTAAAATCGGATAAAAAGGAAAGACAGCCTGCATCCGGGCGGAAAGGAAAACAGGTGTATGGCAAGAAGAAAAAGCGGTAGCAATAAAATCAATTGGATGATTGTATGGGGATTGGTGGCGGTTACGCTTGCCTGCTTGCTGATTACCTTTGGGGATAAAATAGGGATAGAAGGCATTCCCACATGGCAGGAAATCACAGCCGCTTTTGATCCGCAGCAGCCGGCACAGGATGGAAGCATACCGGTTAAAGTTCGTTTTTTTGATGTCGGGCAGGGTGACTGTACCTTGATTTCTGCAAACGGAAAAAACATTTTAATTGATGCGGGAGAAAACGATCAGGCGGAGCGTGTTACCGGCTATTTAAAAAAGCAGAATATCAGTAAAATTGATATATTAATCGGTACCCATCCCCATTCCGATCATATCGGTGGAATGGATGCAGTGATTAATCAATTTTCGGTGGGAGAAATTATTTTGCCCAAGCTGAGCGACGAGCAAACACCGACCACAAAAACCTATTTGGATCTATTGACCGCCATTGCCGATAAGGGAGTAAAAGTACGCCGGGCAACACCCGGGGATACGATTGAAATCGGGGGTGGCAAGCTGGAAATTTTAGGTCCTATATCGCAATACACCGATTTAAATAATATGTCGGTAGTGTCCAGGTTTGTTTATCAGGATGCTTCTTTTTGGATTGCAGGGGATTGCAGCAAGGAAGCCGAAGCCGATTTAGTATCGCAGGGGAAAGTTACAAAAACAAATGTCTACAAGGTGTCCCATCATGGCAGCAGCACTGCCTCTTCACAGAAATTTTTGGATCAATTACAGCCGGATTATTGCGTGTTCTCATTGGGCGCAGATAACAGCTACGGGCATCCGCATAAAGAGGTGATCAAGCGGCTGAACAAATTGGATACCACCGTTTATCGTACCGACATAAGCGGAACAGTAACAGCGCAAACGGACGGAAAAAGCATCCGGTTCGCTACTGAAAAATAAAAATTGCCCGGCATTCGTCCGGGACAGAAAGGAAGCCGGAAGCATGGAATGGCTGTCAGTTGACCGGATTGAAAACGGAATTGCGGTTTGTGAAGATGAAAACCGCAAAAAACGGGAAATTACTCTTGAAAATATTGAAGGTACGCCCGGGGAAGGCGATATGATCTTTTTGGAAAACGGGAAATATCATATTAGTGCAGAAGAAACGGCAAAGCGGAGAGAAAGGATTCTTCGCCTTCAAAAAAATTTGTTTGCAGAATGATAGTTTGAAAGAAACGGGTATAAAGATGCTTTTTAAAACGGATAAAAAAGGTATAATTTTCATTTATAATATATTCATTATTTGTTAACAGGAGAATTTTGAAATTTATGTTATAATATATTCAAAAGTACGATGTGCTTTTGAATATATTGAAACGCTGCTCGCTTTGCTGCGTCAGAGTATGCGTTATAATAAAAAACAAAGCAGATGTTGTACATCTGCGCACCCCATAAAATGCGGCTGAGACGGCGCACAAAACCGGAGTTTTTCTATTGCACACTGTTTGTTTTACTGCGTGGTGTAATAAGTAGTAATGTGTGCGCGGATGATCGGAAAATGACGAAGCAGATTGTTTTTTATATAGAATACATAAGGTGAATTTTTGAGAAAAAGTCGGTGAATTGATGAGTAACTATTGTGTGGGAATCGATTTAGGGTCTACTACTGCCAAAATCGCGGTATTGGATGAAAATAACAGGCTGATTCGATCAGAATATACCCGGCATGGTTCAAAGGTAAAAGAAACTATTATTGATATGCTGCGGGGATTTCAGGATACGCTGGAGGGACATATGCTGTCGGTGGCGATCACCGGTTCTGCCGGATTCGGCATTGCGGAGCCGGCAGGCATAGAATTTATCCAGGAGGTATTTGCGACGGCAAAATCAGTGAATACCTTTATTCCGGATGCAGACGCGGTCATTGAGCTGGGCGGTGAAGACGCTAAAATATTGTTTTTGACCGGTGGTCTTGAGGAGCGGATGAACGGCAGTTGCGCTGGGGGAACCGGTGCGTTTATCGATCAGATGGCAACGTTGCTGAATGTGCCAATTGATCAATTTGACGCGTTGGCGCAGAAGCATGATATGATTTATCCGATTGCATCGCGCTGCGGTGTTTTTGCCAAGTCGGATATTCAGCCGCTGTTGAATCAAGGTGCAAGAAAAGAGGACCTGGCGGCAAGTGTGTTGCAGGCTGTGGTTTCTCAGACGGTTTCGGGGCTTGCTCAGGGACGGGAAATCAAGGGAAAGGTTGTCTTTTTGGGCGGTCCTCTGTTTTTCTTTCAAGAATTGGGCAGGCAGTTTGTTGAGGATTTAAAGCTGGATGAGGACTCGGCGGTGTTCCCGAAAAATTCGCAGGTGTTTGTTGCAATCGGTGCGGCAATCGGTGCACGGGAACTTCAACCGATATCTTATCGTGAATTAATAGATAAAATCAGCAATACGGCGCCGGTGGCGATGGCAAAATCGATGCCTCCGCTGTTTGCGACCAAGCAGGATTATAAAGATTTCGTGGAGCGTCACGCTTCTCATTCTTTGCCCCGTGTAGACGCGCAAAGCTATGAGGGCGGCGCATACCTTGGCATAGATGCCGGCAGCACCACCACCAAAGTGGTGCTGATTACCGAGGACGGCGGCATTTTATATGATTATTATGCGTCGAACAAAGGCAATCCGGTAACGGTGGTAAAAGAACAGCTTGAGAAAATATTTGCGTTGTGCGGCGATCGAATCACCATTCGCGGTTCGGGTGCGACAGGATATGGTGAAACGTTAATTCAAAGTGCTTTTGGCGTGGATAAAGGCTGTGTGGAAACGATTGCGCATTACCTTGCCGCAAAGCGTTTCCTGCCCGAAGTAGACTACATATTGGATATCGGCGGACAGGATATTAAATGCTTTAAAATACGCAACAATACGGTGGACAGCATCATGCTCAATGAGGCTTGTTCCTCCGGCTGCGGTTCTTTTATTGAAACTTATGCAAGCACGATGGGATATACTTCCTCTGAATTTGCTAAGCTCGGATTAGGGGCAAAACATCCGGTTAATCTTGGTTCCCGGTGTACGGTGTTTATGAATTCGTCCATTAAGCAGGCACAGCGCGAAGGTGCAGATATTACCGATATCTCGGCCGGTTTGTCATACAGCGTTGTGAAAAATGTAATGTATAAGGTCATTCGTGCGGCAAACGGTGACAGTTTAGGAAAGCATATCGTGGTACAAGGCGGAACTTTCCTGAATGACGCGGTATTGCGCGCGTTTGAATTAGAGGTCGGCAGGGATGTGGTAAGACCTTCCGTAGCAGGAATTATGGGAGCATACGGTGCGGCGTTATATGCACAGCAGACCGGTTGTACCGAAACCGGATTGATTACGCCGGAGCAGCTTCAGCATTTTACACATACCTCCAAAATGGCTGACTGCAAACTGTGCGGCAATGGCTGTCATTTAACCATCAATACCTTTGACAGCGGAAGAAAGCTGATATCCGGAAATCGCTGTGATCGTCCGAACGGGATTTCAAAAAAGAAAAACATTCCGAACATGTATGACTGGAAGTACCAATATTTGACCTCTCTGCCGAAAAAGGCAGGCGGACGGCGGGGGAAAATCGGTATGCCGTTTGGGTTGAACGTATATGAGATGCTGCCGTTTTGGAACACACTGTTTTATGAGTTGGATTTTGAGCTTGTCATGTCCCCGAAATCCACCCGGAAGCTTTATGTGGAAGGTCAGCATACGATTCCGTCGGATACCGTTTGCTATCCGGCGAAGCTGATTCACGGGCATATCGAAGCGCTGCTCAAACAGGGAATCGATACCATTTTCTATCCTTGTATGCCGTATAACATTAACGAGAAGATGGGCGATAATCATTACAATTGTCCGGTAGTAGCCTATTATCCTGAGCTGATCCATGCGAACATGGAGGCGTTGCAAAAGGTGCAGTACTTGACACCGTATTGCGGGATCCATCGGCCGCGTGACTTTGAAAAGAAGTTTTCGGACTATATGCATGATACTTTTGGCATTCCCAAGATTGAAACCATGAACGCAGTGAAAAAAGCATTCCAATCTTATGATGCGTATTTGCAGATGATCAAGGATGAGGGCGCAAGGGTTATCGAAGAATGTCGGGAAAAGAAGATACTGATGATTATGCTGGCAGGCAGACCATATCATATTGATCCGGAGATTAATCACGGCATTGATAATTTGATTAACTCATTGGGATGTGGGGTTATCACAGAGGATGCTCTGTACCACCTGTCAGAGAAGCCCAAGGTGAAGGTGCTCAACCAATGGACTTATCATTCCCGGCTGTATGCGGCTGCAAAGTATGCAGTGACGCAGCCTGATATTGAAATCGTTCAGTTGGTATCCTTCGGATGCGGTATTGATGCGATTACTACCGACGAAATGCGTGATATTGTTGAGGGCGCCGGCAGAATTTATACGCAGTTGAAAATTGATGAAATTAACAATTTAAGCGCGGTAAAAATTCGGTTGCGCAGTATGCTTGCCGCGGTGCAGAACAGAAGCCGATAGAAAGGAATCAGGCAATAGAGTAGCTTGATGTTGGTCCAAAAATGGCAAAATTGATTTATGATAACGACGGAAGATTATTGTTCACCAAAGAAATGAAAAAAGAATATAAAATTCTGATGCCGATGATGCTTCCGATTCATTTCAGCCTGATTCGTGAGCTGTTGGTGTTGGATGGTTATGACGCAGAATTGCTGACTACCACCGATCACGATATCATTGATACGGGATTAAAATATGTTCACAATGACATTTGTTATCCCGCACAGCTTGTGATTGGACAGTTTATTCATGCATTGCAAAGCGGAAAATACGATGTCAACAAAACGGCGCTGTTTATTACACAGACAGGCGGCGGCTGCCGAGCTTCCAATTATATCCACTTGCTTCGGAAGGGATTAAAGGCGGTCGGATTGGAACAGGTGCCGGTTATTTCGGTCAATTTGTCCGGGATGGAGAAAAACCCGGGCTTTAAGCTGACCTTGCCCTTGATCTTGAAGATGATTTATTGCTGTTTCTACGGCGACATGCTGATGCTGTTATCGAATCGCTGCCGGGCTTATGAAATTCACGCGGGCGAGACAGAAAAACTGGTTCAGTATTGGCAGGATAAGTTGATTTCGGAGATCAGCAGTGCCATCAACCTGAGATACGGGCATGTCAAGCAGAACCTTCGTAAAATTGCAGAGGATTTCTCCAAGATAGAGCTTAATATCACAGATAAAGTTCGGGTGGGAATAGTCGGTGAGATTTATATTAAATATGCTCCTCTGGGCAACAATAATTTGCAGGATTTCTTAGAGTCGGAGGGATGCGAAGTAATCATTCCGGGTTTAATGGACTTTATCAGCTTCAAGGCGGATAATCGCTGCGAGGACAGTAAGCTGTACGGCGGAAAGAAAGTGGTTCGTGCAGTCGCAAAATTGTTAGAGGATAAGCTGGATATTGTGAAGACAGATATGCGGGAAGCTTTGTCTGCATACCCTCAATTTGAACCACCCAAGTCGTTTGGCCATCTGAAGTCAATGGTAAAGGATTATCTGGGTTATGGGAATAAAATGGGTGAGGGCTGGCTGTTGACCGGAGAAATGATCGAGCTGATTCACGACGGTGTGCCCAACATTGTATGTACCCAGCCTTTCGGATGTCTGCCAAATCATATTGCAGGCAAAGGAATGATTCGTTTAATTAAAAAGAATAATCCAAACGCCAATATTGTTGCGATTGATTATGATCCGGGCTCTACTAAGGTCAATCAGGAAAACCGAATTCGGCTGATGCTTTCCAATGCGAGAGAACAGATGAAACGGGATCATGAAGAACCGACGAAAGCAGCTTCCGAACAAGAATCTGTTTACCGGGAAGAAGCGGCACCGCAGGTTACGTCGATGCGGTAAATCCTATTTTTAATATTATGCTTTTGCAAATCTCCGAAAAGTTGCTTTTCGGGGATTTGTTTTGTATAATGGATATGATATCCCATACTGATGTTCGGTCTTTGCCTGAGATATTCGTCTGCGGACATTGAGCGATCCGGACAGGTAAGGGTTGTCAGAAAAATGTAAGAAATATAATGGTTGTTTTGTAAGTTTTGTTTGTTATAGTTTATCATGACGGAAAATAAAATGGCTGCACGAAGTATCGGAAGGTGTGGATTTTGGTGGCACAGTATCATATTTTGGTTGTAGACGATGATAAGGAAATCGTCGATTCTATTTCTATCTTTTTGCAGAATGACGGTTATTATGTGATCAAGGCTTATGACGGTATGGAAGCGATGGAGCGTCTGAATGACAACGAGGTGCATCTGATCCTGCTCGACGTCATGATGCCGAAAATGGACGGTATCAAAGCATTGCTGAAAATCAGAGAGAAGCGGAACATACCTGTTATTTTAGTGTCGGCAAAATCAGAAGATACCGATAAAATTATCGGACTGAATATGGGTGCGGATGATTACATTACAAAGCCCTATAATCCATTGGAACTGCTTGCCAGAGTCAAATCTCAGCTGCGCCGGTATACGACATTGGGCAATATGGATCAAAAGAACGGCAATGTTATCCAGGTGGGCTCTCTGCGATTGGATACCGATAAGAAGGAATTGACAGTAGATGAGGAAGCGATCAAACTGACGCCGATAGAATATAAAATCGTAGAGCTTTTCATGAACAATTTGGGAAGAGTTTTTTCTATTGATGAAATCTATGAGAAAGTCTGGAATGAACCCAGTTTTAATGCTGATAACGTAGTAGCGGTACATATCAGACGAATTCGGGAAAAAATTGAAATCAATCCGAAAGAGCCCAAGTATTTAAAGGTGGTGTGGGGAATTGGATATAAAATCGACAAAAACCAGTAAATTTTATGCCGTTTTTTCACTGATTATGATTCCGGTGCTGTTGATTGTATCATTTGGAATGCTTTATTTCGGTAATGCAGGGATTGTCTATGATTATTATGTGAATCATCAGGAAGTAACAGCGCAAGATACCGCTTACAGTCAGCTGTATGACAGCAATTGGGGTATCCGGACTTTTTACAGTTTGGAAAATGAGATACTGGAATTGCCGGAAGATGAGTATACCGGGTATTATAAAACGCACGAAGACAATATGGTGTATTATGCGAAAAACAAAAAAACCGGTAAGATCATAACCAATACAAAGCCGTATAGTTATGCGGGGAAAATGACATTGGCGGAATTTAATCGCATCTGCCATGTATATCGTTCTGATTTGGAATACTACGGAGAATACAATAACGGTGTTTTTACGAATGATCACGCAGAGTACCGGCGGTTTGTTTCACAAGAGGAGTCAGGTGATAAGCTTCTCCGTCTTGACGGAGAATACAAACCGGTTGATCCGAAACAGGCAGACAATTATGAAATTGCGTTTGCTTTTAAGGATTCTTATACAGCGCAAGTGACCAAAACCTATCGCACTTATACCGCTTCGGAATTACGTCGCTTTTTAGCTTTTGTGATAACGGGTTTGGGTGTAGCAGGATTGGCGTGTTTGATGTTCATTTTTCGCCTTATCAACCGAAAAGGCAGGCGGGCTCTGGCAGAATTGGTAGCAGGTGTGCTTGGCAAAATACCTTTGGAAATCAAGCTGGCGGTCGGATGCGTGCTGGTGATGATTGGCTTCGAATCGTACTATTTCGGTTCTTTTGAATTGGCGATTCTATGCTTATCCGCATGGTTTTACCTGTATTTTCTTTTTGTTGATATTTTAATAAACAAATTGGGATTTTTAAAGAACAGCATTTGCTACTGGCTGTATAAAAGAATATTACGTTTGTTCGGCAAGGATCCAGAGTACGATCGTCCCGGATTATTGCCGCGTGCTTATCGTAAGATACGGCGCGGAGCAAGAGATTGGAAAAGAAGAGAATATAACCGTCAGTTGTCGCTGCCGTATCAGCAGCAACTGCATCATGCGCTGATTATTTATGTGGCGGGGTTGCTTGGAATCATTGCCGTTTGTTTTCTGTTGTTCTTTCTGATTTATGTGTTTGTGATTCCGATTGGGCTCGCCGGTATGATTGCTCTTTCTTATTGGTTTTATAAGCGTTATCTTGATTTTGTGGAGGATGTCGGCAAGGTTGCCCAGCACATTAAATATTTGCGGGACGGCAACTTCGAGCAACGCCTTGTATTGAATGATCACAGCAAACTCGCTCCGTTGTCGGAGGACTTAAATAACCTGCAGGATGGATTGCAAAATGAGATTGAAAAGCGAATGGTCAGTGAAAAAATGAAAGTAGAGCTGATCACTAACGTTTCACATGATTTAAAAACACCGTTGACTTCTATGATTAATTACATTGATTTGCTCAAAGAAGAAGATTTGCAGCCCGATTACACGAATGATTATGTTAGAGTATTGGACGAAAAGTCTAAGCGTTTGAAATCACTGATTGAAAATATTTTTGATATTTCCAAAGCAAGCAGCGGGAATATGAATATACGCTATGAAAAGCTGAACATGGTAGAACTGGTTAATCAGACGCTTGCAGAGTGTGAAGATTATCTGGCTTTGTCCAAGTTGAGCATTAAGAAAAATTTTACCGATGAAAAGTTTTATGTGAATGCCGATGGAAAGATGTTGTGGCGGGTTACCGAAAATATCATCAATAACGCGGTAAAATATTCTTTGCCGGGTACGAGAATTTATCTGGAATTGAGTGAACAGGAGCAGTATGTCTGTTTTACGGTTAAGAATATTGCGGGTTATGAGATGAATTTTACCGCAGATAGTATTGTAGAGCGATTTGTTCGGGGGGACGAATCCAGAACCACGGCTGGAACCGGATTGGGTTTGTCTATTGTCAAGAGCTTTACCGAAGCGATGGGCGGAAAAATGCAGGTGGATATTGACGGTGATTTGTTTAAAATCAGTGTTTGTGTAAAAAAGTATAAAGTATAAGAAACCGGGGACTGTGAATATCACAGTCCCTAGAGCGTGTCGACAAAGTCGACAACGCTCTGGGAGAGGGGACTTTCCCCTCTCCCAACCGTACCCCACAATCCGCGTTGCGACGCGGATTGTCGAGGTCGAAACCGATGCACATGTCCTCGGTTTCTCCATCAAAAAAGGTTATAACTTATAGTTTTTCGACAGTCTGCAGGGACTGTGAATATCACAGTCCCTGTACGGATATGTAAGAAAATTCATGAGGAGGAATATTCGGTGGGATGTTTGGGTAACGGATTATGGTTTATTTTCGGAGGCGCTGCTATGGGAATTAGTTGGGCATTATCCGGTGTATTATGGTGTATTACCATCATCGGCATTCCGATAGGGATTCAATGCTTTAAATTTGCAGGTCTGGTATTTTTCCCTTTTGGAAAAGAAATTGTGTATGGCGGGGGCGCAGGCTCTATGTTATGTAACATTTTATGGCTGATATTCAGCGGTATTTTTTTGGCATTGGAGGCAGCAATGCTCGGTTGTCTGTTCTGTATTACCATTATTGGTATTCAATTCGGAAAGCAATGCTTTAAAATTGCCAAGCTGTCTCTGATGCCGTTTGGAGCAACAGTTAGGTAGTATAGAATGAAAAAATGCTGTTGCACAAATAGCCGGAATGTGATAATATGATTAATAAAGTACAGAAGTTCACAGATCAAGAAAGATGGTGCAAAAAATGAATCATTGGTATTTAGGTCATCCATCTCAGCTTTTCGGCGTTGAGGAACACCGCTTGGTTGGGGGAAAAGGCGATGGCATGCGGCTTTTTGAGGTCAAAAACGGAAAGGGGATGGAACTGACTGTTTCAGCCGATCGCTGCGCTGATATTGCGCGACTGAGCTATAAGGGAGATAATATGGGGTATTTTTCTCCTGCGGGTTATGTTGCGCCGGCATATTATGATGATAAAGGAACAGGATTTTTAAAATCTTTTACCGCCGGATTTCTAACTACTTGTGGTTTGACCGCAGTCGGTTCTCCTTGTGAAGATAATGGTGAGGTTTTGCCACTGCACGGCACAGTAAGCAATTGCCCGGCAGAGAGCATCTATGCTGTAACAGCGGATAACGAAATTCGGATTCACGCGGTTATGAACCAATCAGGTATCTTTGCAGATAAACTGATGCTGTATCGTGATATTATTTGTTCACTGGAAGAAAACAGTTTTGAAATTGTTGATACTGTTAAGAATATCGGAGATAAAGAGACACCGGTTATGATTTTGTATCATATGAACATGGGTTATCCACTGTTGGATGAAAATGCAAAGCTGACTATTTCGTCTGATTCGGTAGCACCACGGGACGCACGGGCAGCCGAGGATTTAGACACTTGGAGCAAAGTGTTGCCGCCGCAGCCTGGATTTGCAGAACAGTGCTATTATCATCAATTTGATGGAGAACAGGGAACAGCGCAGATTTATAATCCTAAGATTGCGAAGGGTTTACGAATCACTTTCCCTACCAATGAACTCAAGAGCTTTACCCAATGGAAGATGATGGGAGTACATGATTATGTCATGGGACTTGAACCGGGAAACTGCAATCCGGATGGCAGAAATATCGTCCGTGAACAAGGAAAGCTGGAAACTTTACAGCCAGGCGAAGAGAAAACATTCCATGTGAAAGTAACGATGCTGGATCACGAATAACAAAAAAACATCCGAAATTTTTTCGGATGTTTTTTATTATGATAATAATGAAGTCCTTATTTAGCAAATTCAATTGCACGGCTTTCCCGAATCAGATGCACTTTGATTTGTCCGGGATAATCCAGCTCGTCTTCAATTTTCTTGACGATTTCACGAGCGACCAGAACCATCTTTTCGTCTTTCACAGATTCCGGTTTTACCATAATCCGGATTTCGCGTCCTGCTTGAATTGCGAAGGATTTATCAACGCCTTCAAAGGAGTTTGCGATTTCTTCTAATTTTTGCAGACGTTTAATGTAGTTTTCAATATTTTCACGTCTTGCAGCCGGTCTGGCAGCAGAAATTGCATCTGCGGCTTGTACCAAAGCAGCGATAACAGTCTTTATCTCAACGTCGCCATGGTGGGCTTGCACAGCATGGATGACTGCCTCGCTTTCCTTATATTTGCGGCAGACATCAACACCGATTTCCACATGAGAACCTTCAATTTCGTGATTTAAGGCTTTACCGATATCATGCAATAAGCCGGCTCGTCTTGCTAAGTTAGCATCAACACCGAGTTCAGATGCCATCATGCCGGCAAGGTGTGCTACTTCAATAGAATGATTTAATACGTTCTGACCGTAGCTGGTACGGTAACGGAGTCTTCCAAGCAGTTTTACTAATTCATGATGTACACCGTGTACATTGGTTTCCAGAATTGCGCGTTCGCCCTCAGCGCGGATTTTTTGTTCTACTTCTTTGCGGGATTTTTCTACCATTTCTTCGATGCGGGCGGGATGGATTCTGCCATCGGTAATCAACTTTTCAAGGGAAAGTCTTGCGACTTCACGTCTGACCGGATCAAAGCAGGATAAGGTAATTGCTTCGGGAGTATCGTCAATAATCAAATCAACACCGGTTGCTGTTTCCAGAGCCCGAATGTTTCTGCCCTCTCTGCCGATAATGCGTCCTTTCATCTCGTCATTCGGAAGAGGAACGACAGATACTGTTGCTTCCGAAACATGATCGGCAGCACATCTGCTGATTGCAAGGGAGATATATTCCCTTGCTTTTTCATCAACCTCATCTTTTAATTGTTGTTCATAATTTGCGATTTTAAGAGCCTTTTCATGAATTAAGTCATCATCCAAACTATCCAGCAACTGTTGTTTTGCTTGGTCGGCAGTCAGTCCGGATATGCGTTCTAACTGATCGATTTGGTTTTTCTTAATGATATCGGCTTCCTGTAATTTTTCTTCAGCAAGCTTTAGTTTGCTTTGCAGTTGTTCTTCCTTTTTTTCCAGATTGTCCAGCTTTTTATCCATGCTTTCTTCTTTTTGCTGGAGTCTGCGTTCTTGTCTTGTTACTTCGCTTCTGCGTTCTTTAATATCTTTATCGGCCTCCAGACGCAATCTGTGCATCTCGTCCTTTGCTTCAATCAATACCTCTTTCTTCTTGGTCTCAGCAGTTCTAACGGCATCGTTTACGATTTTTTTAGCTTCATCCTCAGCACTTCCGATTTCAGCTTCTGCAACTTTTCGTCTATATGCAACGCCTAATTTAAATGCAATAATACCAAAAATAATTCCCGCTACAACAAAAGAAGCAACACAAAGTAATATTACTGTTGTAGTGTCCATTGGTACGACTATTCCTCCTTTTCGTTTTTTTATTATAATTTGTTTTTAAAAGATCAAAATGTGCAAATACACATTATATATATTTTATAACTATCTGACTCAGATGTCAAGAAAATTATACGGTTGTTTACAAATTTACTCATTTTCCGATGTGTGAGGGAAGCGATTACGGTCTGTTGGTGTCAATATTTGTAAACGGAAAAATCAATTTTTGATTTTCCCGGTTATACATGTTTGATTTGGTAATCAATACAGAGCCGGTATCGTGGGAAGCAGGCAGCCGGATCCCTTTTACTGCTTGTACAGCCGAATTAACCGCGGCATATCCCATGTTAAACGGTTTTTGCACAACGGTGGCCTTGATCACACCCTCTTCAATTAAAGCAACTTCGCGTAAAGAACTGTCAAAACCGACAATGCACACTTTATCAGTCAACCCCATTTTTTTAACAGCAAGAGCCGCTCCCATGGCAGATACTTCGTTGACGCCGACAATTCCCTTGATATCAGGATGCTCTTTCAGCATTTTTTCCGTTTCAGATATAGCCAGAGCCTCCTGGCTGTTGCAATAACGAATATCAGTCAGTACAAGACCGTTATTGTTTAATGCCGTTTTGACTCCGCTTGTACGGTCTATGGCGGTAGATGCTCCCGGCGTCTGTCCGATCACACCGATTTTCGCACCGGGGGAGAGATACTCAGCCAATTTGTTTCCGGCCTTTTCTCCGGCAATAATATTATCGGTAGCGATAAGAGGCGGACAGTTTTCCATATTCAAATAACAGTCTGCCAGAATGACCTTGATTTTTTTGTTCATTGCTTTTTGAGTAACCGGTACCAACTGATCAATATCGGTGGGTACCAGAATGATTGCATCCGGTTTGGCTTCAATCGCTTCCTCCATCAATTTAATTTGACCGTCGATATCTGTTTCTCCGTCGGCTTGCTGAATTTTTAAGGTGATGCCGTCAAATTCATCCTGAGCTGCATACAGCCCTTCCCGAAAGCTTTTCCAGAAATCAATGCTATAATCGCTTTCTTTCCCGATAAAGATAATGGTAGGGTTATATTTTTTATAAGTTGAAATAACGACCAGAGCCGACATCAAAACAACGCCGACTAAAGTAAAAACAGCAATAAATTTTCGATATGTTCTTTTGTTTTTAATCATAAGTCCCCCACCAGACGGATTTTATCAGTTTTCAAGGTTGGCTGTTGAACGAATTAATACAGTGTGAGCATCAAACGACTTTTGGAATGATAATATGCACCGTTGTTCCTTCTCCGTATCGGCTGAAGAATTTAAGACCGTACTGCTCTCCGAAATACAGCTTGATTCGTTCGTTTACGTTGTTTACACCGATTCCGCTTCCGCGGCTGACGGTGTTTTTCTTGGACGAAAAGATGTTTTTAAGTTGTTCTTCGGTCATTCCCTCACCGTGGTCGGTAACAGTGAATACGATGGTGTCTTCCGTTTCAAAGGCACCTATTTCAATCAAACCGTTGGTTGTTTTGCTTTTCACTCCGTGAAGAATGGCGTTTTCGACTAACGGCTGCAGTACCACCTTTAATATTTTATATTTTTTGATGCTGTCATCTACATCGATGCGGTAAGTAAGCTTATCCTGATAGCGCATTTTTTGAATGGTCAAGTAACTGGAGATGTTGTCTATTTCCACCTGAATCGGGATAATTTCATCACCTTTGCTGATACTTGTGCGAAACAGATTTGCCAGTGCAGAAGTCATCTCCACAACCTCGTCTGTATTTCCTGCTTCAGCCATCCAGATGATAGAATCGAGTGTATTGTATAAAAAGTGGGGATTGATCTGCGCCTGCAGTGCTTTGAGCTCATTTTTTCGCTTTTGTTCCTGTTCCGCTACGGTCTGGTGCATCAACTGATCAATCTTTTGAATCATCGTGTTGTAGCTTTTTCCCAGATCGGCAATTTCATCTTTTCCGATTACGGTAACAGGTGCCTGAAAGTTTCCTTCTTCAACCTGTTTCATCTGTTCCTGAAGTTTCTGAATGGGTTTGGTCAGCTGACCGGAAAGCAATTCGGATAAGAATGCCGCAAGGATGACGAAAATAATACCAATGCTGAAGAAAGAAATAAACATTCCCAGTTGATTGGGAAACAGTTCATTTGCGTAAGTTGCCCCCGCCAATGTCCAACCGGAAGTTTGCATTTTATAAATCGTATAAATGCGCTTGTCCAATCCGCTGCCTAGCGTCAGATGGTTTTCTTTCGCGCTTTGAATTTCTTCTACTTCTTCCCAGCGTTCGGGAATACTGTATAAAAGCTGCTGATAGGGATGATATACCAGATCAGTGCGGGTATATACTTGGTTTTGATTGTCGGTTTTGGGTTTGGTGTCAATCAGAAAAACATATCCGTTTTTGCCCAGTGTGACACTTCTGCAAAGTTTTTCTATCGTTTCATAGTTCAAATCAATTAATAGAACACCGAGGGCATTGCCGGTAGTTTTATCAATGATTTGGCGGCTTAAAGATACCACCCATCTGTATTCTCCGGCAAAAATATTTTGCACATGTGAAGTTGTGTAAGCAATATTGCCTTTGGCGGCTATCGCATTTTTGTACCAATCCGTAGCGTAGTAATTGGTATGAGTATTCAGTTGCGGTGTGTCGGTATCCACTGAGGAATCCTCCGTCTCGCGGGTCATCAAAATTTTGTTGTTGTTTCCGAAAATAATAATGCTGTAAATATCAGAACGGGTTTGCAGCATGCTGTCAAAGTATTCTGTAATATCTTCCTTTAGCTGTTTTTCGGTTTCCGAATCCTGAACGGTATCGGTGCGCAGGTAATCCAATATATCGTTATTTGCAACAGCAATGTTTGAGATACTTTCCATATAGTCAAAATAATACTCGATATTGTCGCCGAGCCGTTTCATAATAGTGTCATTATATTCACTGGCATTGTGTTTAATGGATTCTGCTGCAAGGTAATAAGAAGATATCGAGATCAGAAACAGCGCAAGAAGAATGATGGCCATAAAAGACAGCATCATCTTGTTTTTTATTTTATAAATGCGGTTCATCAGCTTCATACATAGTCCTGCCCTTTAAAGGATTATCCGGAATGTTTGCGGTAATTTTTTGGTGTTATGCCGGTAGATTTTTTAAAAATCATACTAAAGTAATGGGGCTCTTTATAGCCCACAGCCTCCGAAATATCGGCAATTGATTTGTCGGTGTTTTTCAATAGTTGTTTTGCTTTTTCCACCCGTCGTTCAGTCAGATATTCTACAAAGGTCAGATCGGTATAAGATTTAAAGATACTGCTGAAATAACTGACGCTGATTGCCAGATGGGAACAAATATCTTTTAGCGAAAGATCCGGATTGGAAAAATGCTCGTCAATATAGCGTGCCGCCTTTTCCCCTTGCTTTTCGGGTTGTGTAGTCGGAGCAGATTGAATGGTTTGCAGCATTTTTTGACAACTGTTAAGAAATTGCTGTTCCAATTGTTCTAAGTTCTTTTCTTTCTGTGTGCCGGCGGAAACTGCTATCCCGACAACTTGTCGGTCTATCGTTCGGCTGACCGATAAGGAAACTTTCTCAAGAAGATGATTGAGATAAAAAACACATTGCTCAAAGGTCATATAAGTGGAGCGGATATCGACAAATAGCGTATGGATCTGGCGGATTAGCAGCGAATCATCGCCGTCTAAAATGATGTTGGTAATGTCAAGAACCCAGTTTTCGCTCAAAAAATGAGAAGAACTTTTTTGATTCACCATGTCCGCAATATTGATGATGTTTTTATCCGGAGATAAAAATTTGTAATACAGCGCGATTTGAGCAGACTGATAAGATTCGGGAATATATCCGATGCCGCCGACGCAATATCCGATGCCGATATGAATATCCAGCCAAAGCGAATCGGTTAAAGCCGCATAAACTTCGTCAATCACTTGGCGGGCGTTTTGTTCGATTTCCTTTTTTTCTCCGCTGATAATGAGGGAAGTGTTACCGTCAATATTCTGAAAAGCGACCGCTCCCGGATATTTGCCGCAGATTTCATCGGATACATTATAGGCGGCATAATTAGCGGCTTGGGACAATTTGCCTTTCAGATCTTCGGAATCATAAAGTTTAACGGTTGCTGTAATGTAAGCTTCGGCTATCAGGGGCAAATCCAGTTTTTTTATGGTTTCCTGAAAAAGGTCCATATCAATAGGAGTAGTAATCAGTTTGTTGAGAAACTGTTCTTTGGCGACTTTTTCGCCCTTGTAGGCATCACTTTCCAAAGAGATATATTTTTGCTTTTCAGCATATTCCCGATCCAGCGTGTCCTTTAGTTTTTCCAACAGAGCTTTAAATTGTTTTTTGGTAATGGGTTTTAAAAGATAATCCAAGACGCCGGCTGTTAAAGCCTGTCTTGCGTATTCGAATTCATCATATCCGGTCAGAAGAATGGTTTTTATATTGGGATACTTATCATGAACATAGGCGCATAATTCCAGTCCGTCCACATATGGCATACAGATATCTGAGATAATAGCATCCGGCGGGGATTGGTCAATCATTTGCTTGGCTTGGGCTCCGTTTTCACAAGCGGCGGTCAGTTCAAAACCGAACTCTTCAAAATGAATCATCTGCGTAATCCCTTGTCGGACAATGGGCTCGTCCTCCACAATCAGCAATTTATACATCATGTATCTGTCGTGCTCCTTTCGCTGCGAATAAATAGCAGGGTGATTGGCGATACGGTTCATTTTTGGCTATATCCAACATCTTTATAATAGTTATTATACTATCTTTGTAAATTATATGCAAGCGTATTTTAACAGTGCCGGGCGCAGCCGCACCCTTTTTGGTTAACTTCCATATAATAGTGTAGAATCAAACAAGAAGGTGGTGACGCGGGCATATTATGCTTTCTTCCCGGGTTGTTCTGTATGCCGGAAAGCATGTGTGTTCTCCGATATGGAAAATTGGCTGTTGGTAACCATCCTGTCGCTCGATACCCTGTTTGCCTGTATGACATATGGCATTAAAAAAATCAAGATTCCGTTTTTGTCGGCAGCAGTAATTGCTGTGGTAGGATCCGGATGTTTGATAATATCTATTTTAACCAGAAGCTTCACTGATTATTTGTTAATGAACAGCGAGGCGGAAACCTTGATAAAATACATAGGATTTGCCGTTTTGATTATCATGGGAATGGTTAACGTGTTTCAAAGCCTCTTAAAGATGATTTTCCATCAAGGCAAAACCATACGGTTTAATATATCGGAGCTTAATTTTGTATTAAATATTTGTATTGATGAAACAAAAGCGGATGTGGATTGTTCTAAACGATTATCGGTCCGGGAAGCATTCCTGTTAGCGTCGGCGCTGTCAGTAGATTCCTTATTGAGCGGATTTAGTATACAGGGGAACACTGCTGATTTGATCGGCTTAGGTATCTATTCCTTGGCAATGGGATTATTGGCGATATACAGCGGTATGTTTCTGGGAAAAAGAATGTCCCTGTGTGGCTTTAATCTGTCCTGGCTCAGCGGGATTATCTTGATTTTCATTGCTTTTTTGAAGATTCTCTGATTCATATATCAAGGGTATTATAAAAATAAGCAAAGCTTTGCACAGTAATTATCTACGCACGATCATTACTGTTCTTTGTCATGATTGATATTGCGATATTGAGTCGGTGTCAATCCTTCCTGTTGACGAAAAACTTTGCAAAAATAGTTTTGATCTGCAAATCCGCACTTTATGGCGACTTCAGAAATACTGTCGTTGCCGGATGTTAATTTTTCTTTTGCAACGCGCAGACGGATTATGAGAAGAAAGCGATTGATTGTCTGATCGTATTCTTGACGAAATGCTGTCATTAAAGTCGCTCTGCTGCAATAAAATTGCCGGCATAGAGTGTTTAATGTGATTTTTTCGGGATAGTGCAGTTCCAGGTATTCTTTGATTGACTGAGCCAGATTTTGATGAACAGGTCGAAATCGGTTGCTCAATGTGATGTATTCTGCACAAATGCTCATAATTGTCAGATAGGAAGAAAAGGTTTGGCTGCTGCAGGAGGGCATTTGATGAATAATCGTTTGCATGGCATCCTTGTCATCGCAATAGGGCAAAGCAAGATCAAGCACTTGCTTTCGGCTGTTAGGAGCTGTTTCCAATACTTGTCCCATCATTAAGTAACCGGATAACATTCCAAAATAATAGAGAGGAGCGACAGCTTCATATAATCCGAATTGACAGCGGTAAATATAAGGTTCACCGGATTGCTTAACGGATTGGAATGCAAGACGGTCATTATGAATACATATCTTTTTGGCATCAGGGTTTTTTTGAATGCAGGAGCAAAAATCAGACAGTTGTTGAGGATAACTTGCGATTTCCCGCCACTCTGTATCATAAACGGAGATTCGAAATCCCGATATTTGATATAGTTCTTTCAGCATCTGTTTTAAATCAATATTCATTTATTTCACCTTTAAAATAGTATAATATTATCCGATATTTCTATTAATTATACAATAATCCATTGAAAAGTCAAGTGTTCTTTCTTATACTGAAAAAGTAAAAAGCGAATATTACTTTGAAGTGGAGAGAGGATAATATGAACGATCCGTTTTTAGTAATTATGGCTGCGGGAATGGGAAGCAGGTACGGCAGTTTAAAACAAATGGATCCGGTTGATGAGCAGGGACATTTAATTATTGATTTTTCTTTGTATGATGCATATCGTGCCGGGTTTCGCAAGGTGATCTTTATTATTAAGCCTGAAATAGAACAGGACTTTAAGACAGCTATGGGAAACCGGATCAGCAAGTTCATGCAGGTTTCCTATGTGTTTCAGAAAATCGATGATTTGCCAAAGGGATTTTCCGTACCGGAAGGACGTACAAAACCATGGGGAACCGGCCATGCGATTTTGTCTTGTGCATCAATTGTTGATGCTCCTTTTGCTGTTATTAATGCAGATGATTACTATGGATTAAGAGCCTTTGAAACGATTTTTCAATTTTTGCGCCAGGTCAAAGATACTCGTAAATATCATTATGCAATGGTTGGATATCAGTTGGAAAATACCCTGACTGATTTCGGCTCAGTGGCACGTGGTATTTGCAAGATCACGCAGAGGCATATGCTTGAATCAGTAACAGAACGTACCAGAATTGAAAAGCATGGCTTCGATGCAGTGTATACCGAAGATGACGGTGAAACATGGCTTGGATTGCCGTTAGACACTACTGTGTCTATGAACTTATGGGGATTCACGCCGAGTATTTTTCCAGAATTGGATAGTAGATTTTCACTTTTTCTTGATAACATCCTGCCTGATAATCCGCTGAAAGGAGAGTATTTCTTGCCTATGGTGGTGAGCAGCTTAATTCATGAACGGAAAGCAGATGTTAAAGTTTTAGATTCTCCGGATAAATGGTATGGCGTTACTTATAAGGAGGATAAAAAGGCAGTTGTATCCGCAATATCCAAAATGAAACGGGACGGAATTTATCCGATCAATTTATGGGAAAATTACAAGGATCGTTAAATCAGGAAAATGATAGAAAGGAATGGCATAGCATTGAAACATAACATGCAGCGAATTATATCCGAATTCGATTTTCAGGGGGAAATGATTTCTTGCAGACCATATGGTAACGGACACATTAATGATACATATATCGTTCAATCCCAAGTGGGAAACAATATCGTGCCGTATATTTTACAACGAATTAACCATCATATTTTTCAGAATGTAGATATGCTGATGGAAAATATTTCTAATGTTACTGCTTATCTGAAGACAAAAATTACCGAGCAGGGCGGAAATCCGTTACGGGAAACCTTAAATTTAATTTCCTTAAAAAAAGGGGGGGATTATTTGGTGGATGAAGACGGGAACTATTGGAGAAGTTACCTTTTCATCACTGATGCTATTTGCCGTGAACGGATTAATCAACCAGAGGACTTTTATCATTGCGGTGTCGCTTTTGGCTCTTTTCAAAATCTGCTTTCCGATTTTCCGGTTTCCCTGTTACACGAGATTATTCCGAATTTCCATAACACACCATCTCGCTATCTCGATTTTGAACAAGCCGTCCAACAGGATGTAATGGGACGTGCTAAAAAGGTAAAAGACGAAATTCGGTTTATTCGGGCGCGGGAATCATCAATGTCTGCACTGACCGGTATGTTAGAAAGAGGGGAAATACCACAGCGGGTTACTCATAATGACACAAAATTAAATAATTGTATGTTCGATATTTACACCGGGAAAATAATATGTGTCATTGATTTAGATACGGTTATGCCGGGAATCAGAGCATATGATTTCGGAGATTCTATTCGATTTGGTGCGACGACCGGTGCAGAGGATGAGCCTGATTTGAAAAAAGTTTCGTTCTCTATGCCACTTTTTGAAAGTTATACCAAGGGTTTTTTAAAAGCCTGCGGACTAGAAATGAAAAAATCAGAAGTAGATTCTCTTGTCATTGGAGCTCGGCTAATGACTTTGGAATGCGGAATGCGTTTTCTAACCGATTATTTGCAGGGAGATGTTTATTTCAAAACATCTCGTAAAGATCATAATTTAGATCGATGTCGGACGCAGTTAAAACTTGTATCAGATATGGAAAATCAGATTTCGGGAATGTACCGCATTTTATATCGGTATTATTCTGTGTAACCGGTAATCTGTACCCACATCAAGAAATGTCTGAAGAAAAAACCACGGAATTTCGTGGTTTTTTCTTTGTTCAGAATATATTTACGATAAACATATTTTAACATTTCAAAAATAAAAATAATATTCTATTGGCATATGCAGAAATCTGGGCTATAATAAATATTAGTTCTATTCATTATTCTCCTGCTTTAACAAAAAAGAGGAAACAGGTTTCCCTGCTTCCTCTAAAACATTTAATCTGATTTTATTTACTTAAAATATCTGTTTAACAAACCATTGAAAGCGGCGCCGTGACGAGCTTCGTCCTTCGCCATTTCATGTACGGTGTCATGGATTGCATCCAAGCCGAGCTGTTTTGCTTTGGCAGCAAGTTCCTTCTTGCCTTCGCATGCACCTTTTTCAGCCATTACACGCATTTCAAGATTTTTCTTGGTGCTGTCGGTTACGACTTCGCCGAGAAGCTCAGCAAATTTTGCAGCATGCTCTGCTTCTTCATAAGCAGCCTTTTCCCAGTACAAACCGATTTCCGGATAGCCTTCACGATGTGCAACGCGAGCCATTGCCAAGTACATGCCGACTTCGGTGCATTCACCCATAAAATTCATTTTTAATCCGTCAACGATTTCTTGATCCACATCTTTTGCAACGCCGACTCTGTGCTCATCTGCCCAGTTTAAAGCATTGTCTGCTGCTTGCTCAACAAATTTGGAAGCAGGCGCTTTACATTGTGGACATTGTTCCGGAGCAGAATCCCCCTCATGAACATATCCGCAAATAGAACATACAAATTTTTTCATCATCAATTACTCCTTACATTATTTAAAATTATTATTTCCAAAAATGTAATATAAATTACATTTATAACTATACAGCAAAAGTATAGATTAGTCAATACTTTGTCCTATTAATTTTTTGTTAACGAGACAATCCACAGAAAGGCATGAAACTCAGATGAAAATTTTATTGGTCGGAATCAATGCAAAATATATTCACAGCAATCTTGCAATCCGCTATTTGCAGCGGTATCTTGAAAACAGTACAGCATACCATGCCGAAATCGCAGAGTATACCATCAATCATCGGATAGATACAATTATGCGGGAAATCTATGAGCAAGCTCCCGCGCTGATAGGGTTTTCATGTTATATCTGGAACTTCGAGTATGTGAAAGAATTAACCGTTGAATTAAAAAAACTATTGCCCGATGCCGTTTTTGTCTGGGGAGGTCCTGAGGTCAGTTATCAAAGTGAACAGTATATCGGAAACGATGCAGACTATATTATCTGTGGAGAAGGAGAACAGACTTTTGCTGAATTGGTTCACCGGCTGGAAAGCGGACAAGTTCCGGAAAAGCGGGTGCTGTACGGAGAACCGGTAGAGATGGATACCATTCCCTTTGTATATGATGACTTGGCGGATTTGAAAAATAGAATTATTTATTATGAAAGTTCCAGAGGATGCCCTTTTCAGTGTCAGTACTGTTTGTCTTCTATTGAAAAGCGGGTTCATTTTCACTCGATGGAGCGCACTTTATCGGATTTAGATTTCTTTTTGACGCATCGGGTGATGCAGGTAAAGTTTGTAGACCGTACTTTTAATTGCGATAAAAAGCGCACCAAAGAATTATGGAGATATTTGCTGGCACATGATAACGGAGTAACCAATTTCCATTTTGAAATTGCGGGAGAGCTTATAGATGAGGAGTGCCTGACACTGCTGTCGCAAGCAAGAAAGGGATTTTTTCAGTTGGAAATCGGCGTTCAGTCTGTCAATCCGCTTACGCTTCGGGAAATTCGCAGAGAAACCGATATGGAACAGCTTTTTGCTGTGGTTCGGCGGATTAAAGAAATGGGAAATATTCATATTCATTTAGATTTAATTGCAGGACTTCCGTATGAGGATATCGAGAGCTTTGCTCATTCCTTTAATACGGTCTATGCCTTAGGTCCGCATCAGCTCCAGCTGGGATTTTTGAAAGTTCTCAAGGGCTCCGGAATCTGTCAAAAGCAGGCGGAGTATGGGATTGTTCATACCGATAAGCCGCCGTATGAGGTGTTGTATACCAATTGGCTGTCCTATGATGATGTTTTGCGGCTTAAATTGGTGGAGGATATGGTAGAACGGTATTATAACAGCAACCGATATAAACTGTCCTGTAACTATCTTTGCAGCTTGTTTGATTCTCCCTTTGCTTTTTTCGATGCATTGGGACATTACTACAAGGAAAACAAATTTCACTTAGAGGCAGTATCTGAGATCGATAGCTATACGGTGTTGTACGAATTTTTAAATACATTGGGCAGAGGCGATCTCGAAAAATTTAAGTGGCTGGCGAAATACGATCTGTATTCTCATAAAAAAGCAAAGAAATGGCCAGAGTGGATGAATAATGATTTGGTGTTACAATATAAACAACAGATACGGCATTTTTATGAGCGGGAAGAAAATCGTATTTGCTTTTTCCCGCAGTATCCGGAAACGGATCCTCGCCAGTTGTCGAATCTGCTTCATTTGGAAATATTCCCGTTTGATCCGGTAAGCGGCGAATCGCAGCGGACTGCCTGTCTGTTTTGCTATCGAAATTGCGATATTTTGGGAAATGCCGAGACCGTAATCATCCCCATTGATATTTTAACCGATTATTGATAGATTTCTTACAAAGGATGTGGTACAATAATAAGTATTATATTGTCAGGAAAGATTATTAGACAAGAAAACTTCGACAAGGAAGGGTGATTCGTTTGGATTTTGATTCATTTTTTGCAGGGATTGAGCCGGGCGGCTTAAAAGATATTTATGAAATTAAAATATTGGTCTGCTATTTGCTGTATTCGGTCAAAGAACCGTTAACCAAGGAACAAATTGATGCTGTTTTGCAGGGTAACCATTTGGTTAATTATTTCAGCTATGCGACTGCTTATCAGGAATTATTGGAAAGCCGGCATATTTCCGAGACGCAACAGGACGGCAAAAAAGTATTGCAGTTAAATGAACTTGGCAAAGATACAGCGATTGCGCTCAAATCCAATCTTCCGCTGTCCTTGAAAAATAAAGTAGTTTCTGCCGGTATGGAGATTTTATCCGAAATGAAAATGGATAAAGTGCGTCAGGTAGAGGTAGAAAAAATTGATAACGGATATATTGTCCGTTTGGTGATCCATGATGACAATTTGGATCTGTTAGATATTAAATTATTTGCACCGGATGAAGAACAGGTGGAAATTATAAAGCAGCAGTTTTCCGGCAATACCATTGATGTTTACAGAGGAATTATTTCGTTGCTGATCAAGGATCGTGCAGGATTAGAGAAGATTGCAGAACAGTTTGATTTATCGGAAAGCAAGTCGGCTGATCATCGACCGGTTTGATAGATATATTTTAGGAGGCGTATGTTTTCTTGGAAGGACAGAAACGGTTTGAAATACATTTTCATACCAATGAATCCAGCGGATGCGGTCATGTTCCGGCCGCCGAAGGAGTAAAGCTTTATCAGCAAGAGGGGTACAGTGGGATTGTGGTTACCGACCATTTTGCTGATTACGGACAGGATGCCCGGCAAAAGATGGATTGGAATACTTTTGTCGATCGTTTTATGGCAGGATATCTTGCCGCGAAAGCAGAGGGAGATGCCTGCGGCATGGCAGTGTATCTCGGAATGGAGCTGCGGTTTATCGAAAATGCAAATGACTATTTAGTGTTTGGGATTACCGAAGAATTTTTGCGCAGTCATGAGTGGCTTTGCGAAGAAACATTGGCATCGTTTTTTAAGATTGCGGCTGAAAATGATTTGACCATCGTACAGGCGCATCCGTTTCGCCAATGCTGTGAGCCGGCAAATCCCAATTATTTGCATGGAGTTGAAATTCAAAATTGCAACCCTCGTCATGATTCTCACAATGATCTTGCCGAGCAGTGGGCAAAAGAAAATCATCTGTTTCCGACCGTCGGTTCGGACTTTCATGAGTATGAGGATCTTGCTTTGGCGGGCATTTGTTTTGATCGGATGCCTGTGGATTCGCATGACGTGGGAGAAATGCTTCGCAGCGGACAATATCAGCTGTGGACTAAAAACAAGACAAAATAAGACAAAGAAAAAACCCGACCGAAATAACGGTCGGGTTTTGTGCTATTTCAGCACAAAATAGTAGGAGAGAAGTATGAAAAAGAATATATTAACAAAATCTCTGTCATAAAGGACGTCGCTGTGTACAGTGACTGTGAGCCGAAAGGCTTCACAAGAGAATTTGTAACCAATGAGGTGCTTCTTGATTCAAGAAGCTTTATGTCAAATCATATGTTTCCATATGATGAGCTTTTGGTCTGTTTTCCTGCCGAACCGGTATTCCGACAAGAAACCGGTTTGGCTGGTACCGACTCCTTGTAATATGCTTCCATTCGGCAGGCAACAGTATTTGTTTTTATGAAGTTGCCTTGTTGTTATGGTTATAGTATAGTCGGGGAATGTGATGATAACATGAATGCATTTTGAAAAATAAGGAAATTTTTTATTGCGTTGTGCCGAAGTGCGCATAAATCATTTTCGGATAATCCATGAATGCATTATGATGGACATTCTGCAGTGACTCTGTCAGCAATTTCCCGAAATACCGGACTGGCTGAGATGTTTCCGCTTTCGGCATTTTCGCATAAGACGGTGACGACATATTTTGGGTTTTCGGCAGGAAAGAAACCGCAGAACCATCCTTGATTGATTTCTTCCTCTCCGATATAATTTCCAGTTTGGGCAGTAGCTGTTTTTCCGCCGGCAGTTGTTTTGGCGGGCTTCGCATATTGATTTGCTTTATTCATGACACTGTATACGAGAAAACTTTTGATTTGGGCGGCGGTTTCGGGTTTCATTGCATCAATAGCAGCGCTGCTCTGACTGGAGTTAAATAATGTTTTCCCGTCCTGTGACAGTCCTTCTACCAGCTTGGGAGAGGGGGTTTTCCCTCCGTTTACAATGCTGCACATCATTTGTGTCAGTTGAATCGGCGTCGCCATCAAGAGCCCCTGTCCAAAGCTGAAGTTTGCAACATCAGCAGGATTGAACAATTCTTTGATGGTGGGCAGATACCCGGATTGGGGTGAAAATCCGGGCGCCAGTTCCATTGTTTTTGAAAAAGACAGATCCTTTGCCATTTGATACATCTTTTCTTTGTTCAGTTTTAAGCCGAGGGAGATGAAGTAGGGATTGCAGGATTCTGCCATGGCTTGCTTCATATTCAAAACGCCGTGCCCTTCATGCTTGTGACATTTAAAAATTTGCCCGTTTACATTGATTTCTCCGGTACAGCGATAGGTGTAGTTTGGGCTGATACCGCTTTCCAACGCGGCAGCGGCAGTAGAAACTTTAAAGGTTGAGCCGACATTATAGCTGCCGAATGCACGATTGAACATCGGTTTGTTTTCCTGATCATGCAGGCTTTCTGTCAGATTGTTCGGAGAAAAGGTCGGGAAGCTGGCACAAGCTTTGATGTTTCCGTTTGGTGTCATGACAACGATGGCGCCCTTTGCAAGCATTTTTTCACCGACTTCTTCACAAATGGTTTGAATCCGGCTGTCAATCGTTAATACAACGCCGGCTGATGAGGCGTTTTCCAGATTGAGTTGTGGCTGTTTTCCTTGAATGGAGCGGCCAAGTGCATCTAAAAAGTAAGTAATGGTAGTTTTGGTGGTGTTTTCTTTCAGAAAACTGTCATATGCTTTTTCAATCCCGTATCCTCCGTCCAGATTTCCGTTTGTCAGATGCCCGATAATGTGGACGGCAGATTGTTTATCTTCATATCTTTTATAGTAGGGAAAAGAATGCAGATCAATTGTGTCGTTCGGAAGCGGACGTTCCAGCACCGTGGCAAATAAGGTGCCTTTCTGTAACTGATCCAACACGGAGGAACGTTTGAGCACCGGTACATAATCAAGTAAAAGGCTTGCAGAGGACGGAGAAGGCAGTACGGAAGCAATATAGCCTTTGGCAGTATTGACCATTTTTTGATAATTACAGTCGTAGATCTGACCGCGCGATTGATAAACGGTTAAAGTTTTGGTCCCCTGTCGATTGGCGGCTGAAGCAAGTGCTTCGGAACTGCTTAGAGAGTACAGGCGGAAAAACAGGACTCCCATAATGACAGAAATCAGGCAAAATGCCGCCAATATCTTTCTTTTCATGTTGAACTGTCCTCCTTTCGATGAACCAGACGGTTGAGCTCTTTGGAAACTTCAGCATAAGAGAGTTTGCCGTCTATCGCCATTTGTAAAATTTTCTCTAATGAATAGGATTCCTGACTGTCGCTGAGATGATACTTGGTTTGAAACATGATGCTGTCATATTGAGGAAGATAATCGTCTCCCTTAACAACTGCCTGATTGATCTGTTCCAAAGCCTCAGCAATCCCTTTATAATTGCATTGTTTTAAAAACTGCTGCATCAGATTGTTGTTTTGGGTAAGCGGGATTTGATTCGTCATCGGGTTGCCGGCGGATGATAATCTTTTTTTTACTCCGTCGCTTGAGAAACTCAGCCATTTGATTAGGGCAAAGGCTTCTTTTTTATGAGCAGCATTGGGGGTAATGCCGATATAGCTTGCGTCAATTACCGAGGTTTTGCCCGGAATACCGATAAAAGAGCCGGTAAAAGTATCGGTATTAATATCAGACAGATTTTGGGTGCTTTCATACAAAAAAGCAGTTTTGCCGCTTTCCCATTGCGCTTGTGCAGCTTCGGGGGAGTATGACGGCAGATTTGCGGCGTCTGCGCCGGAATTACACTTTTTTTTCAGCTCCCGTGCATAATGAATACCGGTTGAAAAAAGTTTGCTTTCCAGATCAAATCCGTTTTTGCCGTATGCGCCCCAAACAGCAGAATCCTCTTTCGTGAACGGATACCAAAGCGGGATATCATAAAAGTCGGATAACGGAATGATCTGTTTGTTTGTGGTGAGCTTTTGTATGCTTTGTGTGAAATGGTTGAAAGTAAATCCGAAAGAGGGTACTGACAGGTTTTCTTTTTGAAACAGATCCTGATTGATAAAATATCCTTCCAGGGAATATCGAAGCGGAACGGCAAAAATATTTTCAGCAGTGGTGACCGCTTTTTGCAGTGGAATAGGTATCTCTTTCCAATCCTGTTCGGCGGCGATCATATCTGTGATGTCGCATAAAATTAATTTTTCGGATATGGCGGACAACGAGGGAAAGATGATAATATCAGGCAGACTGGCGGAATGATCCAGCAACTTCAGATAGGATAGGTATGTCTGTGCATTGTTAGTGTGCGCAGCTTGTGAAATAACAATCCTGGCTCCGCTGTTTTTCTCAAAAGAGGCAAGCATTTCTTCATCTGATTGGTTTTCCGGCGGGAATCCCAAACCAACCCCTGAGATAGTAAGTACAATTTTTTGCAAATTCTCGGAAGCAGACGGTTTTGCCTCGGATTCTTTTACTTCAACGCGGCATCCGGAAAGGCAGACGAAAGCAAAGATTGCTGCACAGATTGTAAGAGATAAAATACGTTTTCTCAATATGTTTTTCAAGCGGCAATTCTCCTTTCTCGGTCAGTTTATACTGCTTGCTGTTTTGAATTTTTATATTCATGGCAGGCATTCATTATTATGTCATTTTGTGTGCGTCCGCATACCGAAAAAGCCGAATTTATATTTTGTTCACAATTAAGTCTTGAATGTTTCAAATATCAAGGGTAATATTAATATTAGCACTCAGAGGCGTAGAGTGCTAATGAAAATCAAAAAAGAGAAAGCAGTGTTAATTTTGTCATAGGAGGTGGCAAAAGAGGATGGAGATAGATAGCAGAAAGCAGAAAATATTATCTATCATTATTGATGAGTTTGTAAAGTCGGGTGAGCCGGTCGGCTCGAAAACGATTGCTTCTATGTTAGACAACTCGGTATCCTCTGCCACGATTCGAAACGATATGGCTGCACTGGAAAGGCTGGGGTTACTGGAACAACCGCATACGTCTTCAGGAAGGGTGCCTACTCATCTGGGATATCGGCTGTATATTGATGAGCTGATGAAACCGGCTCCGTTGTCGCAGGATGAAAAGCGAATGATAGACAATATGTTGGGAAGCCATGTAGCTGCAGCGGGAGATGTTGTGGAGCATGCGGTGAAGGCATTGTCCGAAGTAACCGGATGTGCCGCAGTCAACCATTCCAACGTGCCGAACATATCGGTTATTTCCCGTGTAGAAGTCATTCCTGCCGGACGCCGGATTTACGCATTGCTTGTCATTACGTCTTCCGGAGATGTAAAAAACAAGGTGTGCAGAGTAGAATTTGACTTAAGCTATGAGCAAATTGATTTTATTGTCAAATTTCTGAACCGCCATTTACAAGGTGTAAAACTGGATGATCTGAACCAGGCGACCATTCAGAATCTGGCGGTTGCGTTGGGCAGTTATATGATGTCCTTGTCTCCGTTGCTCTACGCGATTTATGAACTGACAGGCGAATTAGCAGAGGGGAAAGTAGACATCAGCGGACAGGAAAAGTTGCTGTCAACCGACTTCAACACTTCCGAGGTGGCCAATTTCCTGTCTAAGAAGGACAGTCTGGCGCGTGTTTTGGACGAATGCTTCAGTGGCGTGCACGTCTTTTTCGGAAAAGAAAACGATCGGTTTGCGATCTCTAATTCCAGCTTGATATTGTCGCAATACCGGCTGGGCGGTGTGGAGGCAGGAGCGCTTGGCATTATCGGACCGGTTCGGTTGGATTATGCGAAGTTTATCCCTTATATTGAATATTTTTCAGACAGCGTTTCTAAACTTTTAACAGAGGTTGTGGAGCCGGATCATTACAAGGAGGAACGAGAAATTGGCGGAGAAAAACAAGCAGAGTAAAGCAAAAGACAGTAATATAGATGAAAAAGAGGTTTCGGTATCGGAGCAGGAGAAAATCTTAGCAGAGGAAGTAGCCGAGGCGGCAGAGAATACTGCGGAGCAGGATACACCGCCGGAGTTGTCCGAGGTGGAACAGCTAAAAGAAGAGCTTGCAAATATGAATGAGAATTATCTGCGTCAGGTTGCAGAGTTTGATAATTTTCGGAAGCGGACGGCAAAAGAAAAGCAGGATACTTATTCCTATGCGCTGATGAAATGTATTACTGAATTTTTGCCGGTCATGGATAATTTCGAGCGCGCGCTGGCATGTGAAACACAGGACACCGAGTATCAAAAGGGAATTGAAATGATCTATACCCAGTTGACCGAAATGCTGAAAAAGTTGGGTGTTTCTGAAATAGAAGCGGAGGGCAAGCCGTTTGATCCGATTTTGCATAACGCGGTAAGCCAAAAAGAAGATGATAATTTCGGCGAAAATGTTGTGTGCCAGGTATTCCAGAAGGGATACCAATTGGGAGATAAAGTCATTCGTCATGCGATGGTTGTGGTGGCTAATCCGTAAGGAACGGCCTGAATCATAAATAAGATTGTAATTAAATTTGGAGGAATATATTATGGCTAAAATTATTGGTATTGACTTAGGTACAACAAACTCTTGTGTTGCTGTTATGGAAGGCGGCGAAGCGGTCGTTATTGCAAATGCGGAAGGCGCCAGAACCACTCCGTCAGTAGTTGCATATTCTAAAACAGGAGAAAGAATGGTCGGTCAGGTTGCAAAACGTCAGGCAATCACCAATCCGGACAGAACGGTAAGCTCTATTAAACGTCATATGGGTACAGATTATAAAGTAACGATTGACGGCAAGGCATACACTGCACAGGAAATTTCAGCAATGATTCTGATGAAACTGAAAGCAGACGCTGAAGCATATTTGGGTGAAAAAGTGACCGATGCGGTTATTACCGTTCCGGCTTACTTCTCAGATGCGCAAAGACAGGCTACTAAGGACGCAGGAACGATTGCAGGATTGAATGTACAGCGTATCATCAACGAGCCGACAGCTGCTGCTCTGGCATACGGCGTAGATAAAGAGGACGATCAAAAGGTTATGGTTTATGACCTTGGCGGCGGTACTTTCGATGTTTCCATTATTGAGATGGGCGACGGAGTACAGCAGGTTTTAGCTACTGCCGGTAATAACCGTTTGGGCGGAGATGATTTCGACCAGAGAGTTATTAACTGGATGGTAGATGAATTTAAAAAAGACAGCGGCGTAGATTTACAGGCAGATAAAATGGCAATGCAGCGTCTGAAAGAGGCAGCAGAAAAAGCAAAAATCGAGTTATCCGGTATGACCAGCTCGGCAATCAACCTGCCCTATATTACCGCAGATGCGACCGGTCCGAAGCATTTGGATTTGACTTTGACCCGTGCAAAATTCAATGAATTAACCTCTGATTTGGTAGACGCTACCATGGGACCGGTAAAGCAGGCAATGTCTGACGCCGGATTAAAACCGGGTGATTTGCATAAAGTTTTGATGGTTGGCGGTTCCTCCAGAATTCCGGCTGTTCAGGAAGCAGTGAAGGCATACATGGGCGTGGAGCCGTTTAAGGGTATCAATCCGGATGAATGTGTTGCAATCGGTGCAGCAATCCAGGGCGGTGTTTTAAATAAAGAAGTACAGGGCATTCTGTTGGTCGATGTTACACCGTTGTCTCTCGGTGTTGAGGTGCAGGGCGGCTTGTTCAATAAGATTATTGAACGCAACACCACCATTCCGGTAAAGAAATCTCAGATTTATACCACTGCTGCAGACAATCAAACTTCTGTTGATGTTCACATCTTGCAGGGCGAGCGGGAATTTGCAAAGGACAATAAAACTTTGGGATTGTTCAAACTGGATGGTATTCCTGCTGCAATGCGGGGCGTTCCGCAGATTGAAGTAACCTTTGATATCGACTCCAACGGTATCGTACACGTATCGGCAAAGGATTTAGGTACCGGCAAAGAACAGACGGTTACCATTACTTCAAACACTAATATGTCTAAAGAAGATATCGAGAAGGCAGTAAAAGAAGCAGAACAGTTTGCTGAGGCAGACAAAAAGCTGCGGGAAGAAACAGAAGTTAAAAACAATGCTGATCAGATGATTTTCCAGACCGAGAAAACCATGAATGAGCTCGGCGATAAAATCACAGAGCAGGAAAAAGCGGATATCCAGCCGAAAATTGATGCGCTCAAAGAAGCACTGAAAAACAATAATATTGAAGAAATCAAGGCAAAACAGGAAGAACTGCAAAAAGCTTTCTATGAGATTTCTGCAAAATTGTATCAGGCTGCACAGGCAGAACAGGCAGCTCAGGGCGGCGCGCAGGCAGGTCCTACCGTGAATGAGGATGGCACTGTTAACACTGATGCTACTGAGGTTGATGACAACAAATAAGCAAGATACTGTCGGAGCATTCCTCTCCGTTGATACGGAGGGGAATTGTTCCATGTTTAGATCATGAGATAAAACAAATTTTGATGAAAGAATTTAGAAAACAATCTTTGTTGGAAACAGCAAATTGTGATAAAGGTGGTTTTACGGTTTGGCAGCAAAACGTGATTATTATGAGGTTTTGGGGATTTCCAAAAGCTCGACGGATGAAGAGATAAAAAAGGCGTATCGGAAGCTTGCCAAGCAGTATCATCCTGATTTGAATCCGGATGATAAAGAAGCCGAGGCGAAATTCAAAGAGGTAAACGAAGCCTATGAAGTCTTGTCGGATAAGGACAAGAAGGCAAGGTATGATCAGTTTGGTCATGCGGGGGTGGATCCCCAGGCGGGTGGCGGATACGGAGGCGGATATGGCGCCGGAGGATTTGATTTCGGTGATATCGGTGATATCTTCGAAGGCTTTTTTGGCGGCGGATTCGGCAATTCCAGAAGAAGTAATCCCAATGCTCCGCGTCAGGGACGAGATGTACAAACGGCAATCACCATTGACTTTTTTGAAGCATGCAAAGGAACTAAAAAGCAGATTTCGATACAGCGAATGGAGAACTGCAGTGAGTGTTCAGGCACCGGATCGGCTCCGGGCAGCAGCCCGCAAGCGTGTCCGGACTGCGGAGGATCAGGGCAGGTTCGTGTTCAACAGCGTACCCCTTTCGGAGCGATTACTACCCAAAAAACTTGTTCCCGTTGTCAGGGAAAGGGAAAAATCATCAGCAACCCATGTCAAAAGTGTCGTGGAACAGGAGCAGTACGCGTTTCTAAACGTTTGGAAATTACGATACCGGCAGGAATTCATGACGGTCAGGTGTTAACGGTCAGAGGGCAGGGGGATGCCGGAACAAACGGCGGTCCCAGCGGAGATTTAAATGTTTCGATCACAGTCAGACCGGATGTATTATTCAAGCGGGATGGTTATGATATTTGGTGTGAAGTGCCGATTACTTACATGCAGGCTTGTTTGGGTGATGAAATAGATGTTCCGACAATAGATGGAGCAGTAAAGCAGATTATAAAAGAAGGTACTCAACCGGGCACCGTTATTCAGCTTAGAGGACGCGGCGTACAGAACCTAAACGGAAGAGGACGCGGTGATCAGTATATAGAGCTGACAATAGAAGTACCGAAAGATCTGAACAAAGCGCAAAAGGACATTTTACGGCAATTTGAAGCTGCTGTAACAGATAAGCAATATGAAAAAAGAAAAGGTTTTTTTCAAAAATTAAAAAAATTTGTTGGCAACGAGTAAAAAGTATGCTATAATATAATGGCTGTTTGAAATAATAGACAGCCATTATATTATAATATTGGTCTGGGTTAACCTAGCACAAGCGAGTTAATATATACGGAGACGTATCGAAGTGGTCATAACGGGACTGACTCGAAATCAGTTGTACCTCACGGTACCGTGGGTTCGAATCCCACCGTCTCCGCCACATAAAAATCCTTGAAAACGCTTTGTTTTCAAGGATTTTTATGTCTTTTATTATATTGTGAACATTTTTGTTTTTCTAAAAGAAACAATATCCTACCATAAACTGATACTGCATAAAGCCTTACTACAACTTGCGTTTTTATGGCAACGACTGACGGATTCTGCAAAAGTATGAAACTGTATAAGAAAATTTATGCCGTTTTATGTCCTGAGGCGATTTCAAAATGGTACTTTACAATACCAAGATCAACCTTTGAATAGAATCCACCGAGGGATGTTGCCTTTACACTGTCTTTGGACAGTGTAAAAAGGAATTTTTGCTGGTTCATAGCAGTAGGCGCAAGCATGGCGGCTTCTATACCTGCTTGAAACCAATCCGGTATTGTGCCATATGTTTTGCAAAGATCCGCTGTCGTTTTGGATTTGTGCGCAACGCCTTGTGTTTTGCCGTAGCCGAGAGATAATACACAAACCAATTTTTCATCTTTGCCGATGGTGCAATTTTTTCTTGTCACGCCCTTTGAAAAACTCATAGCTACCCAGCAGGTATTTAGACCGAGCATTTGCGCTTTGATTGCGATGCGTTCGCCGTAATAACCGAGTTTTTCTTTAAGATTGTCACCTTTTTTCCCAACAAGAGCAATGTAGTTTTTTACACCGAAAAACTTACCATAATGCGCCATAAAACCGTCAAATGCTTTGGGCTCGTCTGTAACAAGCTGGATGTTTAAGTTGCCTTCTGTATTACAGACATCAATTTCATTGTTTAACTCTTTAATAATTTCTTCGGGAATTGGTTTATCCATGTAAGTACGCACCGAGTGGCGGGCAGTTATTGCTTCCAGAATTGTCATAATAATCTTTCCTTTTCTGATTTATATTGATATTGCAGTGTACAATGGTCTGTCGCTATGTATTTGGATAAAAGGGGAGATGAAGCGTAAAAATAATATTTCAATGCTTTTTCTTGGACGATATACTTTCAGCTGAAATCTATAAGAAATCTCCATTTCACCTTTTAGACTATTATAACATGTTTTTATATAAAAAAAGTCATTGATAAAGAAAATCAAGGCCATTAAATATGAGTGTTGCCGACTTTATCGACAACACTCTACAAACGGCATTCCGATTCGAAATGCCGTTTGCAATATTTGAACAATGTAGTTAGATAATCCCCATACAATACTCTACAACAATTGCAACAATTACGACCAGAGCAGAAATAATGAAGCCGTGTATCATAGGGTTGATTCCGGATTTTTTCATTTCTTTAAAGCTTGTTCCCAACCCAATTGCTGCAAGTGCAGTTATCATCAGAAATTTGCTTAATTCTTTTGCACCGGAAGAAAGTGCCGCAGGTATTACTCCCAAGCTATTAGTAATTGCAAGTGCAATAAATCCGATGATAAACCATGGAAACAGTGTCCATACATTGACTTTTTTCGCCGCCTCTTTGCCGGCAGCCAGATTGTTTTTTCTAATCGTATGCAGATTGATGAATGAAAAAATCAGTACCGTTGGGATAATGGACAGTGTACGGGTTAGTTTTACCATTGTCGCAAAATCACCTGCCGCTTCGGAAAAAGCATATCCGGCAGCCACTACACTTGATGTGTCATTTACCGCAGTCCCTGCCCAAAGACCATAGGCGGTATCGTTCAGTCCCAGCATATGCCCTGCAATCGGAAACAGCAAAATCATTGCCATGTCAAATAGGAAAGTAGCCGACATGGCATAAGCAATGTCGCTGTCTTCTGCATCTATGACCGGTGCGATGGCAGCAATGGCAGAACCGCCGCAAATGCCGGTCCCGGCAGAGATCAAATTGGAAAGCTTCCAATTCAGTCCAAGCAGTTTGCCGACAATATATCCGCCGCCGAAGCAGGTTAGCAAAGTAAAAACCATTACCACCAGCGACAGTTTTCCGACATGCAGTATTCTGCCGATACTCAGCGAGGCGCCAAGCAGTATAATTGCGAATTTTAATATTTTTTTTGAAGTGAATTTCAATCCCGGTTTTAATATAGAATATTTATTTAAAAAAAGATTCAATATCATTCCTATAAACAGTGCAATGACTGAGGCTCCAATCAAATGGACAGGCAGAAGACTTTCAATCCATTTAGCAGCTGCGGCAATTGCTAAGGCAAGGATAAAACCCGGACATAGCTTGGCAGCATTGAAACAGCGTTCTTTTAAAGCAATCATTTTATTGTCCTCCAATGTATATAATAAATGTAAGTAAGATGCCTTTCTTCGCAGTCTGCGGTGTCGGGCGGAATGGTGGAATAACCTTTTATTGCAATGTATTGATTATAGCATTAAATAATGATAAAATGAAATTATTATTTATTATAGTCTTATAATATAAATTTATGGGAGAAAAATATGTTTGATCGCAGGATGTATACTTTTCATACACTTTATCGGGAAATGAATTACCGGAAAACTGCAGAAGTATTAAATATGACGCAACCGGGAGTTACCCAGCATATACAGTTTTTGGAGGCAGAATACGGGGTAAAATTGTTTCAATATGAAGGAAAAATACTTTCTCGTACAACGGACGCTGAGCTATTGGAACAGTATATCCAAAGAGTTCTTGCGGAAGAGAGGGAGTTGAAGCGAAAATTTCAGCATAGTAATGATTATTTACTGCGGATTGGGGCAACAAAGACAATCGGTGAGTTTGTGATCCATTCGATGGCAGAACATTTTATGCGTGTGCCGAGTAACCGTTTGGAACTGATGATAGATAACACAGAAGCATTGCTCGCTTCTGTGGATACGGGAAATTTAGATTTTGCACTCATTGAGGGAAGATTTGACAAATCCAAATATGGATTTCGATTGTTTCGGAAAGAACGGTTTGTAGGTATCTGTGCAGTATCCCATCGCTTTGCGGGGAAGAAAGTTCAGTTGGAAGAAATATTTGCAGAAACTGTAATTGTACGGGAAAAAGGTTCGGGCACGCGGGAGATCATGGAGCAGGTTATTTTGCAGTATGGATTTGCACTGGAATCCTTTCATCGCATTATGACCATTAGTGATTTCTCGGCAATACAGCGTTTTGTTGCGGATAACATCGGTATTACTTTCGCTTATCAATCGGTAGCTGAGCAGGATCAACTGGCTGTTTTTGAGATAGAGAACATGGAAATCATCAGAGAATTTAATTATGTGTATTGCAATGAGAGGGTAGCGGCGGAAAAAATTAAACGATTTGAGGAATAAGACTGCAGTCGGCTATATGTCGTGGTGTTTTGCCGTTGTTTTTATTTGCAAGAGATAGCTTTTTGTTATATAATAAAAAACAGTAAAAAAGACCTTTTGGGAGGGAAAAACATGCCGGTTATTGAAATGATGAATCTTACTAAAAATTATAGTAAAGCAAGAGGAATTGTCGATTTGAATCTCAACATAGAAGAAGGAGAATTTTTCGGGTTTATCGGTCCGAACGGAGCCGGTAAATCTACGACGATTCGGACGCTTTTGGGGTTGATCGCCCCTACATCAGGGAGCGCCGCAGTTTTCGGAAAACCGGTTTCTCATGCGGCTGCATATCTTTCGGATGTGGGATACATGCCCTCTGAAGCGATGTTTTACGGCAGGATGCGGGTGGAAGAATTGATTGCTTTTTCTGCCAAAATACGAAAAAAGGATTGCGCGGCGGAGGCAAAAAAACTTTGCGAGCGACTCGCCCTTGATACCGGAAAGCGAATTGAGGAATTATCTTTGGGTAATCGTAAAAAGGTTGCAATTGTTTGCGCCATGCAGCATAAGCCTCGTTTGTATATTTTAGATGAGCCGACAAGCGGTCTTGATCCGTTGATACAAAAGGAATTTTTTGATCTGCTTCGGGAACGCAACCGCGACGGTGCCACGGTATTTTTCTCTTCCCACGTATTGTCGGAAGTGCAGCGCAATTGTACTCGTGCAGCAATTATCCGTGAGGGAAGGTTGGTTGTAACAGACAGTATGGAACATCTGTCAAAGTCAAATACCAAACGGATTACCCTGCATGGAGTCACACAACTGCCGGATTCCATATTGGCAAAATCGGTGACGGTTATTGATGATATGGTGAGCTTTTTGTATCAAGGAAATATGAAAACACTGATCACAGAGTTGGATAAACTCCCTGTGACCGACATGACGGTGGTAGAACCTGAATTAGAAGAGATATTTTTGCACTATTATGCAAAGGGGGAAGAATAATGGCTGTGTTTTTTAAAGAGATGAAACACGGATTCAAGGGCTTTTGCATATGGGCAGGATCTATCGCTTTTATGTTGGTTATCTGTGTGCTGATGTTTCCCGAAATGAAAAATGAGATGAACGATGTTTCTGAGATATTTGCTAATATGGGCGGCTTTACACAGGCGTTTGGGATGGATCGGCTGAATTTTGGTACGCTGATTGGCTTCTATGGTGTGGAATGCGGAAATATTCTCGGCATCGGCGGCGGTTTTTTTGCGGCTTATCTTGGTATTACCATGCTTTCCAAAGAGGAAAAGGAGCACACGGCTGAATTTTTGCTGACGCATCCTGTAAGCCGATTTTCAATTGTGCTGCAAAAGCTCTGTTCCGTAGCAGTGCAGATTGTCGCCATGAATGTAGCCATTGTAATGTTGAGCGGTATTTCCATTATCGCTATCGGCGAAAAAATTCCGATGAAAGAATTTTGTTTAATACATACGGCATATCTGTTGCTTCAGCTGGAGATTGGTGGAATTTGTTTCGGGCTGTCTGCTTTTTTGCGGCGCGGCAGTATCGGCATCGGGCTTGGAACAGCGGCAATGCTTTATTTTGCCAATCTTATCTGCAATATCAGTGATTTAGCTGAATTTTTAAAATATATCACGCCGTTTGCCTATTCAGAACCCGCGGATATTGTTTCGGATGGTTCATTGAATGGATTGTTGCTATTGCTTGGATTCGTTTACGCAACGGCGGCAATTGTAATTGGTTTTATAAAATATGTGCGCAAGGATATTGCGGCGTAAGGTCAGACAAGACGGCAAGGAAAGTTTCCGAAAGAACAGGGATTGCGGGCTGAAATCAGGCAGTTTCAATGGATTTCCGAAAGAATATGGCGAAAGGTGATTGTTCATGGCATCAGGATTGGAATTTGCGAAGTTTGTATCAGATCAATTGAGCGGCGCAGGGTGTATCACTTATCGAAAAATGTTTGGTGAATATGGGGTATATTGTGACGGAAAAATTTTTGCGCTCATATGTGATAATCAACTCTATATAAAAATAACAGAGTCGGGACGACGGATTTGTCCGGGTTTGCCGGAGATGCCGCCTTATAACGGTGCAAGAAATTATTTTTTGGTGGCGGATATCGAGGATCGAGAACGACTGGTTAAATTAGTTCAGGCTACTTGCCAAGAGCTTCCTGCGGTAAAGCCAAAAAAGGAGAAAGATAAAAATGGGAAAGTTTGATTATAAAAAAGAATATAAAGAGTTCTATTTGCCGAAGAACAAGCCGGAGCTCATTGATGTACCGGCTATGAATTATATTGCCGTACGCGGACAAGGAGATCCAAATGAAGAGGGCGGTGAATATAAGGCGGCAATAGGTCTGTTGTATGCCATTGCTTTTACCATCAAGATGAGCGAGAAAGGTAACCATAAAATTGAGGGCTTTTTTGATTATGTTGTTCCGCCGCTAGAAGGATTTTGGTGGCAAGACGGCGTGGATGGAGTTGATTATGTACACAAAGAAGATTATCAATGGATATCGCTGATTCGATTGCCCGACTTTGTAACCAGGATAGATTTTGATTGGGCAGTAGAGGAGGCAACACGGAAAAAGCAAGCGGATTTTTCCAGGGTGGAATTTTATTCGTACACAGAAGGAATGTGCGTACAATGTATGCATATCGGATCTTATGATGAAGAGCCGGCAACCGTTCAGGCAATGGAGGATTATGCTCATGCTATGGGTTATGAGATAGATATTTCCGAAACCCGTTTTCATCACGAGATTTATCTGAGTGATGCCCGAAGATGCAGCCCCGAAAAGCTGAAAACGGTGATACGGCATCCCGTCAGAAAAAGGGAAAAGTAGATCACGATATCTTTTCGGCGCTGACTTAGACGGATGATATGATGAAAAGTTGAATACTTATTTTATTATAAAAAGCGCCCTCCGAAAAAATTCGGAGGGCGCTTCAGTTTGTGAAGATTTACCTCATGTTAAATATTGGCTTATCTTTTTTCTTTTTCAAGCAACTCGTGTTTGATATCCCATAGCTTTTGAGACAAGTCAACATAATAACGATGCGGATTTTCAAAACGTTTTACTTCATCCCAGAGCAAATCCACTTGATGTAAACAATAGGACTGAATTGCATCAATGCCGGGAGATTGATATACTTTTTCTCCGTTTTGAAAAACGGGAATCATCAGTTCTTTGGCAGTAAAATCGGTGATTACTTTTCGTTTCCAGGTTGTTTCCGGATCAAATATTTCCAACGGCGCGGATGAGTCGATTTTTTCATCATGGACACAGATTAAGTCTGCGATTGCCTTGCCGGACAGATTTTCATAAAGCCGATACAGCTTTTTGAAATGAGGATTGGTGATTTTGGAGGTGTTTTCGCTGATTTTTATTTTTGGGATAATTTTCTCACCATCCGAAACGGCGCATAGTTTATATACACCTCCGAATACCGGCTCGCTTTTTGAAGTAATTAAGCGTTCGCCTACTCCGAATGTATCAATGCAGGCGCCTTGCTGAATCAAATCTCGGATAATATATTCGTCAAGGGAATTCGAGGCAACGATCTTACAGGTGGTGAGACCGGCATCGTCCAGCATTTTCCGGGCTTTTTTGGAGAGATAGGTGATATCTCCCGAATCAAGGCGGATACCGAAGTTTGTGATGCCTTGCGGGATCAGAATCTCTTTAAACGCGCGAATTGCATTGGGAACGCCGCTTTTTAAAACGCTGTATGTGTCGACTAACAGCGTTGCACCGTGCGGATATAATTCACAGTAAGTTTTGAATGCTTCATATTCGGTATCAAACATTTGTATCCAGGAATGTGCCATTGTTCCGCCGGCAGGTACATGATACACCTGATCTGACACGGTGCAGGCGGTACCGGCGCATCCGCCGATATAGGCAGCCCGTGCGCCGAGAATAGCACCGTCTGCGCCCTGCGCACGTCGGGAACCAAATTCCAACACAGGTCGTCCGCCAGCTGCACGCACGATTCGATTGGCTTTTGTGGCAATCAAGGACTGATGATTCAGAGAGAGCAGAATAAAAGTTTCCACTAATTGTGCTTCAATTGCCGGAGCGGCAACGGTCAAGATAGGCTCACCGGGGAAAATAGGTGTTCCCTCCGGAACGGCATAAATGTCGCCTGTAAAACGAAAATGAAGGAGGTAGTCTAAAAATCCTTCATCAAAGATATTTTTTGAGCGCAGGAAAGCAATATCTTCAGAAGTAAAATGCAAATTTTCGATATAATCGATTACCTGCTCTAATCCTGCGGCAATCGCAAATCCGCCGTTGTCGGGAACATTGCGAAAAAAGACATCAAAATAAGTCTTTTTTCGGTAAAAGCCGTTTTGATAATATCCATTCCCCATTGTCAGCTCGTAAAAGTCACATAGTAAAGCATCATTTGTTTTATTTACCATATCTTTTTCACTCTTTCCCATCATGGTTTTGCTGTCCTGTTAATTACTTTGAACTGCATGCTTTCTAATATATCCATTGCTTTTTCGTGAAGTTCCGGGTCATTGCTTGCTGTACAAGAAGCATCAATGATAATCGGCGTTTCAGGCAGAGCGGTTTTTGCCAGAATCGCATTGGACATGACGCAAATATTGGAAACAACCCCAACCAGTTCTACACTTTGATAGTTCCGGGTACGTAAAAAGTCAAATAATTCGGGAGAGCCAAAGCTTTCTTTCACAAAACAGCGGTCGTTTTCGTGAAGCAAAACAGCGGTTTCTCCGTATAGCTGCCATCCGTCAGAGCTTCTCAGGCAGTGGGGGACAGGCAGCATGCTGCCTTCCTGTGTGTGCAGATAGTTTTCATTATGTGTATCAAAAGTGAATATAATATCCTCCTGACTTTCCCGATACTGCTTGATTTTGTCGCAAATTCTTTCTTCGATTGCGGCGGCGAATACATTTGCGAGGCTTCCGCAGACAAAATCGTTTTGATAATCAACCACGATCAGCGCTTTTTTCATTTTACCCAATCCTTTCTTTTGGATTCACTTTGTTCGAACCATTTCTCTTCCTCGGTGTAAATCGAAGAATTAAAAATTTTATTAACTTCATGGACATTCATGTTGGGAACGACCAGCCTCTTTTTTCCTTCCGAATAGGACAAAATAATGACATCACAGCAGTCTGCCATTTTCTGAAAGAGACTTTGCCTGCAATGAATTTGAGATATTTTATATTCCGGAATGGAGGTGGTAAAAAACGCATAAGCGTAGGTATAGTAAAAGGTATACACACCGTTTTCTTTTCCGATGCCGGTGTGTAAAAAAGAAAGTATCTTGACAAAAAGCCACCAAATACCGGGAATTTCCGCCATAATACCGATGAAAAGGGTGGTGGCGCGAAATTGCGGAAAAAAAAGACAGAGCAAAAAGAAAAAGGCAAAAAAGACTGCTGAGAAGGCAGAATAAATAGTAAGCCCCCTGCGATGCGGTTCACGTTGCATCGCAGGGGGCTTTTTTCAGCAGCTTGTCACAAACTGCCGGAATATCTTTCGGCTGTTCTCGTTTACGGCAAACGAGAACTCCGGGTGCCACTGCACGGCCCAGACAAATTTCTTTCCGGGCAGGCAGACAGCCTCCACCAGTCCATCCTCCGACACGGCCATTGCCGCCAGACCCGGCGCAAGCGCCCGGATGGCCTGATGGTGCAGGCTGTTGACCGCCAGCGTCTGCTGCCCCAGCAGCTGCTGCAGCGGGCTGCCCGGCGTCAGCGTCACGGCGTGCACCGGCGCATCGTAGGGGTGCTGCTGGTGGTGGTT
>ERZ773235.159-NODE-159-length-94818-cov-25.096198_pt1 | contig 94818 bp, 79 predicted proteins | sample MGYA00580522_ERZ773235 | MGnify/ENA primary metagenome ERZ773235 (study PRJEB29015, sample SAMEA2737797) | human gut metagenome | biome: human gut; feature: human-associated habitat; material: faeces | place: China | collected 2012 ... | reverse complement strand
GAAATGCCACATTTTTTGAACCGAATGTCCATCTGCATTTTCATCTGAAATCCCATGGTGTGGTCTTCTCATAATATTACTTATCACTCAAAAGCAGTCTATGCTTATTGCGACAATTCTTTTGATTCTTGACAAGATGCCTGCTGTCGTATATGATACAGTTAGTTAGAAGAGACTAACTCAAAAGATCGTTGACACAGGAGGGATCGGCATGAGTCGTGAGACGTGGGAGATTTTGCAACAGATGGAGCCAAAAGATGTGGAATTGCAGCTTGCACTGCAGTGTGCGCCATTAATCGCAGGCTTAAAGCCGTCGAATCTGTTCAATATTCCGTGCGAGGGAGTATGTCAGGTCCGGGAACTGATCCGGGATACCGGAATATCCATGTATGTGCTTTTTTCAACCGGCAGAAAAGCGGCTGTGCTCTTATACCGAAGAGAAAGTCTGGAAGAATACATGGAACAGGAACAGGTGAAAAGGATGCTGCATAAACTGGGATATCAGGATACTTCCTTGGAGGCGGTGCTTCCTGTTTTCCGGATGCGTTACCGCAGGTACATGCAGGAGCGCAGGGATTTCCCTCATGAGATGGGACTGCTTTTAGGCTATCCGGTGGAGGATGTGAGAGGATTTATCGAGCATCAGGGAAGAGATTATCTCTGCACCGGGTACTGGAAGGTATATGAGAACCGGGAACAGAAGCAGCAGTTATTCCAGCGGTTTGAGTATGCGAAAGAAAATCTGGTGCTGCTCCTTTCCTATGGAGTGGGAATGGCGGATATTATGGACATCTTCGGCGGGACCAGACAAAAGACGCTGTACCGGGAATGTGCAGGTTAGAAGTGATGGGAGGACACTGAAGAAGATTCAGTGTCCGTTTTTGTATCATGGAAATTTTTTTTGCCGCACATTTTGCGCCGGAACTGGCGGGAGGCTTGACAAATAGGAAGTGATTGATAAAATAAGGTTAGCAAAAGCTAACCAAAAAGGAGGCTTGCATATGAACTGGAGTGTATTTTACGGAATATTGATACCGTTTCTTGGAACATCGTTCGGCGCGGCGTGCGTGTTTTTTATGAAAAAGGAGATGGGAGACCGGCTGCAGCGTATGCTGACGGGATTTGCCGCAGGCGTGATGGTGGCGGCGTCGATCTGGAGTCTTTTGATTCCGGCGATGGAGCAGGTTGTCGATATGGGAAAGCTGGCGTTTGTGCCGGCAGTTGCAGGGTTCTGGCTTGGGATCCTGTTTCTTCTTCTGCTCGACCATATCATCCCGCATCTGCACCGCAACAGCCAGAGGGCGGAGGGACCGAAAAGCCAGCTGAAGCGCACGACGATGCTCGTGCTTGCCGTCACATTACATAATATCCCGGAAGGCATGGCGGTCGGCGTCGTGTATGCGGGGTATCTGGCGGGCAGCACCCAGATTTCCGCGGCGGCCGCGATGGCGCTGTCACTTGGAATCGCGATTCAGAATTTCCCGGAGGGGGCGATTATTTCCATGCCGCTTCGGGCGGAGGGAACCGGAAAGCCAAAGGCATTCTTAGGAGGCGTGCTCTCGGGGATTGTGGAGCCGATCGGGGCGATCCTCACGATTCTGGCGGCGGGACTGATTGTCCCGGCACTGCCGTATCTGCTCAGTTTTGCGGCGGGGGCAATGCTCTATGTGGTCGTGGAGGAACTGATTCCGGAGATGTCGCAGGGAGAGCACTCGGATGTCGGCACGATATTTTTTGCGGTGGGATTCAGTGTCATGATGATGCTCGATGTGGCGCTGGGCTGACACTTTTATTAGAACGGGCGGATGGCTTTGTGTCTGCCGGGCATAAAAACGCCAGAAAAGATTCCGAAAAATATACCATAGAAACAGGAGTGGGAACAGATGAAAGTATATGAAGTTGGAGAGCAGGGAAAGCCAGTTCTCATGCTTTTGCCGGGAACCGGCTGTTATTGGCGCAGCAATTTTGGAAAGGTGATCGAGCCGCTGGCGGAGACATTCCGGGTGGCGTGCGTCTCTTACGACGGATTTGACGAGACGGAACAGACGCAGTTTCCCACGATGATCGAGGAGACGGCGAAGATCGAGGAATATATTAAGGAACACTATGACGGGAAAATCTGTGCGGCGTACGGCTGCTCACTCGGCGGGTCATTCGTTGGACTTATGGCGGCACGCGGAGTGATTCATATGGATTATGGCATTCTCGGCGGTTCGGATCTGGATCAGTCTGCAAAACTGCCGGCGAAGCTGATGACAGCCCTGATGCTGCCGATGATTTATCCGTTTCTTACGACCGGCAGATTCCGGCTTCCGTTTTTAAACCGTAAGCTGGAGAAGTGGCGCAAGGCGGGAGACGGATATGTGGATGCGTTTATCGGCATGATGCGCGGCGCCGGTGTAGATCTCTCCTTTATCACAAAGGAGAGTCTGCGCAATCAGTTCTATTCCGATCTGATTACGCCGCTGGCGGATGCGATCAATCCGGCGGGCACCGAGATCCACATTTTATATGCCTTAAAGATGGGCGAAAAATATAGGGCGCGTTATCACAGGCATTTTGCGCACCCGGTACTGCATGAACTGGACATGCAGCATGAGGAACTTCTTGCAGTGCACCCGAAGGAGTGGGTGGAACTGATAGAGGATATATGCAGACAGAAGTAATACGGAGGAAGAACAGCAATGGAAAAAATTGTGGTAAAAGTGGATGGCATGCAGTGTGGAATGTGCGAGGCACATGTGAATGAGGCAGTGAGGGCTGCGTTTCCGGTGAAGAAGGTAACCTCTTCCCATGCAAAAGGGGAGACAGTCATTCTGACCGAACAGGACATCGATGATGCAAAGTTAAAGGAAGTCATTGACAAGACCGGCTATGAGATGGGAACTGTGACGAGAGAACCTTACGAAAAGAAGGGGCTTTTTTCCGCATTCCGTCACGAAAAGTAAGAAAAAAGATAGATTAAGACATCCGGACATGATGTTGTCCAATCGGAACAAAAACGACGAAATGGGACAGATTTTTTCTCCGTTCTCCGCTAGGATAAAAACGTGTTAGAAAGAACTAACCAGAAGAGGAGGAAAAGGATGTCTGGATAGAGCGCCCTGTCTGGGGTATTCCGTTTAATGAATAGGTGCGAAGGTGTGAAACCGGAGCTTTATTTATGAGGAATCCCGGGCAGGGCGTATTTTATGAGTTGCTGTTTGTTATGGTATTCCTGTTCTGGCGCAGAGGGCAGCCATGCCGCACACGGTAAAAAGGAGAGGGACGATGGAGACTTACCGGAATGAGGAGCAGATGCAGTGTCTGGCGAAGAGCGAAGGATGCAGTGTCTTTCGGATGGAAAATGCCACCGGCGAGGGAACGATTGCGATGTATGAACTGTTCCCGGGTGTCATGCTCGGGTTCAACAATTTTCATATGGATTATTTTGATTCGGAATTTGTGCCACAGAAGCATGTTTTTTGTATCGACCATTGCAGGGAGGGGCGGATGCAGTATGTGGCGGATGAGGATGCCTACGCCTATGTGGAGGCGGGAGATTTAAAGCTGGACCGCCGCCTGACGCACACGGGACATTTTGAATTTCCGCTGGCACATTACCACGGAGCCATGATCTGTTTTGATCTGGAAACCGCGGATGCGGGACTTGCCACGCAGATGAAGGGGTTCCCGGTGAGCGCTGCGGTCATCTGCCGGAAATTCTGCGAGGGAAAATATCCGAGAGTGCTGCACGGACATCCGGCAGTCGAGCATATTTTCAGTGAACTTTATGCGGTTCCGGAGCAGATCAGAATTCCGTATTTCAAGTTAAAAGTGATGGAACTTTTGCTGTTTCTGAAGGCGGCGGAGCTTCCCCGGCGCATCGACGAACCGGCGTACTTTTACCGGACGCAGGTGGAGAAAGTCAAGGCGATCGGACACTATCTGACAGAGCACATGGATGAGAACATCACCCAGCGGGAACTGTCGGAGCGGTTTGACATTCCGCAGACCGGCATGAAACAGTGTTTTAAGTCCGTGTACGGAACTTCCATCGGAGACTGGATGTTAAAATACCGCATGAACCGTGCGGCGGTGCTGCTTCGGGAGGACAGGGAGAAAAATGTGGCAGAGATTGCGGGGATGGTCGGCTACGACAGCCCGAGCAAGTTTGCCATGGCATTTAAGAGAGTGATGCAGATGTCGCCGGTGGAGTACCGGAACGCAATCCGGTAAAGACGGATGCCGGGGAGATGCCGGGGACGTGGAAATGGAAATGGCGGACCTGGCAGGAGAACTGCGGCACCCGGCGGCATCAGAGAAAGGAGATTTATGTGGAAAAAGTAGATAAAACAGAAAAAAAGGGATGGCTTTCGATTGTGTTCTCCTACACGGAGGGGAGAAGAGGAAAACTGGCACTTTCGGTGCTGCTTTCAGTGGTCAGCATCGTGGCGGGGATTCTGCCGTATTTCTGCCTGTACCGCGTCATTGAGGCATTTGTGAACGGGACGGTGACGGAGAGTGTGATTGCATACTGGTGTCTTGCGGCGCTCGTTTTTTATGCGGTAAAAATTCTCTGCTTCGGATGGTCCACGGGACTGGCGCACTCGGTTGCCTATCACATTTTAGAGCAGCTCAGACTTCGCGTGGCAGACCGGTTTTTGCATGCCCCGCTCGGGGAAGTGCAGGCGCACTCGATCGGGGAGATCAAAGCGGTCATGGTAGACAAGATCGAGAATATGGAGCCGCCGCTCGCTCACATGATCCCGGAGGGAGCCGGACATCTGGTGCTTCCGGTGGTCAGTCTGGCGGCGCTTGCGGTACTGGACTGGCGGCTGGCGCTTGCCTCGCTTGTGACGCTGCCGCTCGCCATGGTGTGCATGGTGCTCACGTTTATCATCAGCGGAAAAAGCTTTGAGATCTACAATGCGTCGAACGAGCGCATGAACAGCGCCATCGTGGAATACATAGAGGGAATCGAGGTCATCAAGGCGTTCGGACGTGCGGGTGTGTCCTATGAAAAATATGCGAAGGCAATCACGGATTTCAGAACGTTTGTGGTGAAGTGGCTTTCCTCCACATGGGTGACGATGAAGCTGGCATTTGCCCTGTTCCCGTCCACACTGCTCGGCACGCTTCCGGTCAGCCTGTATCTGGCGGACCGCGGCAGCATTACCGGGGCACAGGCGGCGCTTGCAGTGATGCTCTCGATGTCGATGGTTGGATCGCTGGCAAAGCTCGAAGTATTTTCTGAAAATACCCGTCAGATGAAGATGACGGTAGAACAGCTGGATGCCTACCTCACCATGCCAAATCTTCCGGAACCGGAGTGCGAGACTACGATAAAACATCACGATGTCGAGCTGAAAAACGTGCATTTTTCCTACAGCGGGGAGAAAAAGGACGAAGTGCTGCACGGCATTGATCTGACACTCCCGGAGGGAAGTTATACGGCGCTTGTGGGGCCGTCCGGAGGCGGAAAATCCACCGTGGCGAAACTGATTGCGCGTTTCTGGGATGTGACGGAGGGGACAATCTGCATCGGCGGTGTGGATATCCGCAGGATTCCGGTGGAACAGCTCGCAGAGCATGTCAGCTTTGTGACGCAGGATAATTTCCTGTTCCGCTGCTCGATACTGGAAAATATCCGGCTCGGCAATCCGGCAGCGTCGGACGAGGAAGTGAAAGCGGCGGCGCGCGCGGCGCAGTGCGAGGAGTTTATCCTGAAACTGCCGCAAGGTTATGACACGCCGGCGGGGGAGGCAGGAAAGCGGCTCTCCGGCGGTGAGAAGCAGCGCGTGGCGATCGCGCGCATGATGTTAAAAAATGCGCCGATTGTGATTATGGACGAGGCGACGGCATTTACGGATCCGGAGAACGAGGAAAAACTGCAGCAGAGCATTGCGGCGCTCACAAAAGGAAAGACGCTGCTTGTGATTGCGCACCGGCTGTCGACGATTCAGACGGCGGATCAGATTGTCGTGCTGCAGGCAGGAGAGATTCTGGCAAAGGGAACACAGGAGGAACTGCTTGTGAACTGCCCGCTGTATCAGAAGATGTGGAAGCTTCATATCGGGGCAAAGCACTGGGCGGTATCCCAGGGCAGAAAGGAGGATGTGTCCTATGTTTAAGACAGTGAAGCGCATCATCGACTGGTGCGGGGAATTTAAAGGAAAATTATATCTGGATTTTATTTTCTCGTTCTTTTCCTACTGGTTCGCGGCAATGCCGGTCATGGTGGCAGCGTACACCATCGGAATGCTCTTAGATGCCGGGCGCGGCGCCGGGACATTTGACCGCGCGTGGATCTGGAAGAGTCTTGTTATCATGGGAGTGTTTGTCTTTCTGCGGTTCTTGTTTGACTATCTGCGGGCGCGGTGCCAGGAGGCAATCAGTTATGAGCTGATCGCAAGGGACAGACTGGCGGTCGGAGATGCCCTAAAACGCGTGTCGCTTGGCTATTTTGCGCAGATGAATACGGGAAATATTTTAAATTCCATCACAACGGGGCTGGGAACGTTAGAGAGCATGGGAATTCGCATGATTGACAATTTTGTGGGCGGCTATCTGAACTTTTTGTGTATCTTTCTGTTTCTGCTGTTTTTTAACCCGGTGGTGTCTCTGATTGCGCTGGCAGGTGCGTTTGCGTCGTTTCTGTGTCTGCTTCTGGTGTCGAAGCACAGCGTGAAGCATGCGCCCGCTGAGGCGGAGGCGGGAAGAAATCTTGCCGGGGCGGTGCTCGAGTATGCGCGCGGAATCTCCGTGGTGAAGTCGTTTGGCAAGAGTGGGGCGTCCATGGAGGCGATGCAAAAGGCGTGCCGCGACAGCAGGGACATCCGCCTCGCCATTGAGTGGGGCTTTACGCCTGCAAACTGTCTGCATCTGCTCGCCCTAAAATGCGCGTCGGTGGCGCTGGCGGCAGAGGCGTGTTTTCTCGGCTTCCGGGGAGAGATGGAGTTCCCGGTGATGCTGATGTTTGTCTTTTTCTCTTTTGGAATTTTTGGCAGCTTAGAGCCGATCAGCGACAGCGCGCATGTCCTCGGTGTGATCGACGAGGCGATGGATCAGCTTGACGAATTAAAGCAGGATCATTTTATCGATGAGAACGGAACGGATATTCCGCTTACAAATTATGATATTGCATTTTCAGATGTGAGCTTTGGGTATGACAGCCGAACGATCTTAAAGGGAGTAAGCTTTCGGATTCCGGAGCACACGACGACGGCGATTGTGGGACCGAGCGGTTCCGGCAAGACGACGATCTGCAACCTGCTCGCGCGTTTTTACGATGTGAACAGCGGCAGCATCACGGTGGGCGGACACGACGTCAGGGAATTTACCTGCGACAGCCTGCTGTCCAATATGGCGATGGTATTTCAGAATGTGTATCTGTTCCACGATACCATCCGCGCCAATATCTGTTTTGGAAAACCGGATGCCACCGAGGAGGAGATGATCGCCGCAGCGCGCGCGGCACAGTGCCATGATTTCATTATGGAACTGCCGCAGGGCTATGACACGATGATCGGAGAGGGCGGCGACACGCTTTCCGGAGGGCAGAAGCAGCGGCTTTCCATCGCACGCGCGATGTTAAAGGACGCGCCGATCATCATTCTGGATGAGGCGACAGCGAGCGTCGATCCGGAGAACGAGCATCTGATCCAGGCGGCCCTATCGGAATTGACCAGAGGCAAGACGATCATCACGATCGCGCACCGGCTGGCGACGATCGAGAATGCCGACCAGATCCTTGTGGTGGCAGACGGCAGGATCGCTGAGTGCGGCACGCATCAGGAGCTGCTTAAAAAAGAGGGAACCTACCGCAGATTTATCGAGGCGAGAGAGCGTGCGGAAGGCTGGCAGATGATGACGCACGACGGAGCAGCGGTGCAGTAAGGGAAAGGGCGTTCTTATCCGGCGGAGAATCCACAATGAGAAAAAGTATCATCATCCGGGGTTGCAATCTTTTTCTCCAACCGTTATAATGACGACAGTTAGGTGCAACTAACTATAGTGTAAATCATTTTAGGACTTCTTACAGGTGCGGAGCTGCTGAATCCGTTTCCTGCCGGAAAACAGCTGCACCGGGACGCGTTCCATCCTATGTAACGAACGCCGACCGGTGTGTTTTCCGGAAGACGGAGTCCGGATGGCGAGAGGGAAGGAGAACGAAGCATGAATTTTTTGGAGATTGAAAAGGTAATCGGAAGAGAGATACTGGATTCCAGAGGCAATCCTACCGTTGAGGCGGAGGTCACGCTTGCGGATGGCACCGTGGGAAGAGGCATGGCACCGTCAGGCGCTTCGACGGGAGAGTTTGAGGCACTGGAGCTTCGTGATGGAGATAAAGCGAGATACCTTGGAAAGGGTGTCACAAAGGCAGTGGAGAATATTAACACGGTCATTAACGATACAATCTGCGGCATGAACGCAAGCGATATTTACGCGCTGGATGCGGCAATGATTGCTGCGGATGGAACGAAGGACAAGTCAAAGCTTGGCGCAAATGCCATCCTTGCGGTATCAATTGCAGCGGCAAGAGCGGCGGCGATCGCGCTGGATATCCCGCTGTACCGTTTCCTTGGCGGAATCTCCGGCAACAGACTTCCGGTTCCGATGATGAATATTTTAAACGGCGGTGCACACGCAGCCAATACGGTGGATGTGCAGGAGTTCATGATTATGCCGGTCGGCGCGGGAAGCTTCAAGGAGGCGCTCCGCTGGTGTGCAGAGGTATTCCATGCACTGGCAGCCCTGTTAAAGAGCAAAGGCCTTGCAACCTCCGTCGGCGATGAGGGTGGTTTTGCACCGGATCTTGCCAGCGATGAAGAGGCGATCGAGTACATTTTACAGGCAGTGAAAAATGCTGGCTATGAGCCGGGCAAAGATTTCATGATTGCCATGGATGCGGCGTCCTCCGAGTGGAAAGGCACAAAGAAAGGTGAGTACATATTGCCGAAAGCAGGCACGAAGTTTACTTCTGAGGAACTGATCGAGCACTGGAAGAAGCTGGTGGAGAAGTATCCGATCATTTCCATCGAGGATGCGCTGGATGAGGAGGACTGGGAAGGCTGGCAGAAGCTGACGAAGGAGCTGGGCGATAAGGTGCAGCTTGTCGGCGATGATCTTTTTGTAACGAACACCGAGCGTCTCAAGAAAGGAATTGACAGTGGATGCGGAAATGCAATCCTGATTAAATTAAATCAGATCGGCTCTGTGTCAGAGACACTGGAGGCAATCAAGATGGCACATAAGGCAGGCTATACGGCGATTTCCTCCCACCGCTCCGGCGAGACGGAGGACACGACGATCGCAGATCTTGCGGTGGCATTAAACACCTGCCAGATCAAGACCGGCGCACCGAGCAGAACCGAGCGTGTGGCAAAATACAACCAGCTTCTGCGCATCGAGGAGGAGCTGGGCGATGCTGCGGTATATCCCGGCATGGCGGCATTCAATGTAAAGCGCTGATCTTAGGGAGTGAGTCCGGATCGGGAACAGCGGATCGTTTTTGGACTTGCCGTGGCGGCAGTGCAGACAGCCACAGTGCAGAAAGAAAAGAAGTCTGCAGAAAAAATAAAACTTTGAAATGGGAAATGTACGGACAGCCGGCGCAGAATGCACCGGCTGTTTTTTCTGCCTGCCAGGTGCAAATTTTTTACAGTCTATCGGATGCAATTTTTTTACAGTTTGATAGATAACCTGTTTTTGACGTTTTTCGGGTCAATGGAAGTATGGAGGAGCTTGTCAGTCTACTGCGGGTCCTCAGAAGGAAAAAAGACTTGCGGGACCCGAAAATGCCATTGCAAGAGGGAAAAAGAAACGAAAAATCAGCTCTTGCGGGTCTGGGAGGAAGAAAAAGCTGTGCCAGACCCGAAAAAGCAGAAAAACGGGTCTGGAAAGTTGATTTTCACGAATCAGACCCGAACAGGAGGAAAATAAGTTTACATAACGCAAAAAAATATGCTATTGCGGGTCTGAGAGAGAAAAAAAGCCGTGTCAGACCCGCACATTGCTATGCAGGCAGGGAAGACCCCAGAAATATTTGAAGAACAGGTTTGTGGGAATAGAAAAAAGCCGTCAAAAAGGTTACCGGCAGGATAAATAAATTTCGACGGATCGGGCATACTAGCGTAATAAGGCAAGGCAAGAACAAAAAGCTGAAGCCAGAAGTTGGAGCAAAGAGTTGGAGCGAGAGATCGTGTGAAAAATGGAGGGTTCTATGAACAAGTATGCAGGAACACAGACGGAAAAGAATTTGAAAGCAGCATTTGCAGGGGAATCACAGGCGAGAAACAGCTATACTTTTTTTGCGGAGATCGCAAAAAAGGAAGGCTATGAGCAGATTGCCGCGATTTTTGAGAAGACGGCGGATAACGAGCGCGCACATGCGCAGATGTGGGGCGAGGAATTGGGACTGATCGGCGATACGGGAAAGAATCTGGATGCCGCAGCCCACGGGGAGAACTATGAGTGGACAGACATGTATGAGGATTTTGCAAAAACGGCGGAGCAGGAAGGCTTTGCGGCGCTTGCAGCGCGATTTCGCATGGTCGGAGCGATTGAGAAAATGCATGAAGAACGCTACCGGGAACTGTTTCGGAATGTGCAGGAACATGCGGTATTTGAGAAAAGCAGTGTGAAAGTGTGGGAGTGCCGGAACTGCGGACATATTGTGGTTGGAACCAGTGCACCGAAGATGTGCCCGGCATGTCACTATCCACAGGGATATTATGAGGTGCGGGAGGATGTCAGGGGAGCGTAGAAGTGTCTGGCGATTTGTGAGCGTTCCGTATCAGTAATATTTCACAAAATTTATAGACCAAATACATGAAAAATATATAATTGACAGAAACTATGCTGTTGCTATAATAAATAGTGTGTTGAGTACACGCGTCCGCAAATGCGCGGACGATATTTTTACACAAAAATGTACACGTGTACGCAAAACAGAAAAAATCACAACGAAACAATGTATGGGGAGGAAGTAGTGCAAAAATGCGGATGATACTGCATTTTGCACAGGGCTGTTTGATGCGGCAGACACCACAAAATGAGCCCTTATCGCAGAGCAAACGAGATGGAAGACACGTTACGGGTGCAGATTCATTGCCCGTGCAAATCAGAGGTTGCATCTGCGGTTGCCTCGACACAAAGTGTCTGCAGAATGGAGGATAACATGAAAAGAAGAGCAATGGCGGGATTACTGGCAATGACAATGGCAGCGACCATGTTTGCAGGGTGCGGCAGCACAGCAGCAGACAGCCAGACAGCGGATGCACAGGGGAGTGCAGGCACGGCAACAGAGGCAGCAAAGACAGAAAAAGACAGCGGAAGTGCTGCGGGAGAAGGAATCACATTGACTGTGTGGGCACCATTTACCGGATCAGACGGAGATGTGCTGCGTGAAATCATCGACAACTACAATGAAACCAATACGGACAATATTACGGTGCAGATTGATATTATGGACAATGATACCTTGCAGACAAAATTTGCAACGGCAGTATCGACCGGTACAGGACCGTCGTTTGTGCTGGTGGGCATTGAGTATCTTCATCAGTATGAGGAGAATGGACTGATCGAGGATATCAGCGATTTCTGGGATACGATGGGCATTGACAAGAGTAATTTCTATGAAAATGTACTTGCAAAATCCTACATAGACGATGCGCTCTACGGCGTACCAATGCAGTACAATGTGCAGTATCTGTATTACAACAAGGATCTTTTCACGGAGGCAGGTCTTGATCCGGAGAACCCGCCGACCACGCTCGATGAACTGCGCGAGGCGGCGATCGCCTGCACCGATCCGTCTAAGAACCAGTATGGACTGGGACTTCCGACCGATTACGGTTATTACTGCGAGTACCTGTGGGCGAACGGCGGAGATGTCATCAATGAGGATGCAACACAGAACCTTTTAAATTCCGAAGAAAATATTGCAACCCTGGAGTGGATTCAGAAGCTTGCGACGGAGGATGGGGTATCCCCGGAGGGACTCACCGCAGCGGATGCGGACACGATGTTCCAGTCCGGCCAGCTTGCAATGTATACCAGCGGTCCATGGAACATCAACGGGCTGACACAGCTTGGTTTGAATTATGGAATCACGGCGATCCCGGGCGGAAGCGACGGCGCGTACTCCCCGGAGGGCGGATGCTCTTACATGCTGACGAAAGGGGCCGACGAACAGACCAAAGAGGCAGTGTATAAATTTATGGCATACTGGCTGTCTGATGATGTGTTAAAAGAGTGGTCGAACCGGAACGGCTTCCCGGTATGGTCTTACTCTGTTCTTGAGGATGCGGACATTCAGAACAACGAGATCTTAAGTGCAGTATCCAAGGCATCCGAGATCGGACGTGACTGGCATCTGGGACTGGAATGCGGAAGCATGATTGACAATGATGTCATGAAACCGATGATGGAGAAAATTTTATCCGGGGCAGACGTGACGCAGAGTGTACAGGAGGCTTCGGACGCGCTGGACGCGGTAATCTCCGACTGATGTCTGACGGTCACTGACGCAAAAATAGCTGCAAGCCGTAAAGGATGGAAATTATGAAAGTAAAAAAGAGACAACACCGTATGGAGCATCAGGTGAAGGCGTATGCGTTTATCGCGCCTTCCCTGCTCATACTTACCGTATTTGTATTTATACCGCTGGCGGGAGCGATCGGGATCAGTCTGATGAATATTGATATTTATATGAAAAATATCTCGTTCGCCGGAATTGCCAACTACATTAAAATGTTTCAGGATGAGCGTGTGGCAAATGCTACGTTTCATACATTTTATTTCGCACTGCTTGAGGTGCCCCTCCAGATGATCGTGGCGTTGCTGCTGCTCATGTTTATGCTGCGCAATACAAAACTGCACAAGCTTTTGAGAACCGTATTTTACCTGCCCTATGTGTGTTCTATGACGGCAGTCAGCATCATGTGGTCGATGCTGCTCAATACGCACTACGGAATGCTGCCATATCTGCTTGGAAAAATCGGTATCACGATGCCAAATATGCTCTCGAGCACGACATGGGCGATGCCTACGGTGATTTTTGTTACGGTGTGGAAAGGGTTCGGATATACGCTTACCATCCTTTCGGCGGCGGCGCTCGGCGTCTCTGAGTCGTTATATGAGGCGGCGGAGATTGACGGCGCGACCGGGCTGCAGAAATTTTTCTATGTCACAATACCCGGCATACGGGATACGATCGGTTTTTGCGTGGTGACGACGTTAATTATGGCGCTGCAGGTATTCGATCAGATCTACGTCATGACGGGAGGCGGCCCGCAGTACGCGACCGAGACGCTCGTGGGTTATATCTACAACCGGGGATTTCAGACAGCGCCGTATGATCTCGGATATGCGTCAGCAATCGCCGTTTATCTGTTCTGCATGATTGCGATTATAACCGTGATCTTAAGAAAATATGCTTTCCCTCAGGGAGGTGACGAGACATGAGAAAAATAAGTGCGCAGCGGGTGATCGGAACATTGGTACTTCTGCTGTTTGCAGCGCTGGTGCTGCTTCCACTGTTCTGGCTCGGCGTATCCGCCTTCAAGTCGGATGCGGACGTTATCAAGTGGCCGCCAATCTTTTTCCCGACAGAGTGGGTCACAACACAGTTTGCCTATGTGTGGAAAGTGCTCCCGATTGCCAGAATGCTGCTTAACACGGTTGTGTTTGCAGGGGGTGTCACCATCATCAGTCTGTTTTTTGATTCTATGGCAGCATATGCATTTGCCCGAATGAAATTTACAGGAAGAAAACTGCTCTTTGGAATCATCCTGCTCACGATGATGATTCCGTTTCAGGTGGTGATGATTCCACTCTATATGGAAGAATATAAGCTTGGAATTTTAAATACGTTCTTAGGACTGATTCTGCCACGCGCAGCGAGTGCCTACGGTATTTTCATGCTGACCTCCTTCTTCTCGGGCATACCGAAATCGCTGGATGAGGCTGCGAAAATTGATGGTATGGGAGAGTGGAAAATATATCTGAAAATCATTCTGCCGCTTGCAAAGCCGGCACTTGTGACACTGGGAATCTATCATTTCATGAATAACTGGAACGATCTGCTCTATCCGATGATGCTGACAAGTTCGGTGGAAATGCGGACGTTGTCAGCAGGACTTGCAATTCTGGTTGGAAGTAATTCGATCAAATATGGTCCGACACTTGCTGCTACGGTGATTGCGATTCTGCCGCTGTTACTGCTGTTTTTGTTCGGACAGAAGTTTTTCATGGAAGGAATCGCAACATCGGGAATGAAAGAATAGAGGCAGAGGAGAGAGAAGATGAGACATGTAACAATTAAAGCTGATACGGCATTTACAAAAGGCAGGATTGACGACCGTATCTACGGCTCCTTCGTGGAGCACATGGGAAGAGTGGTGTACACCGGCATCTACGAGCCGTTGCATAAGACTGCAGATGAAAACGGATTCCGGGGCGATGTGCTGCAGAAGGTAAGGCAGATGGGGGTCACGGCGGTGCGCTATCCTGGGGGCAATTTTGTCTCCAACTATGACTGGCGGGACGGGATCGGACCTGTGGAGAAACGCCCGAGGAAGCGGGATCTGGCGTGGAAAAGTATTGAGACAAACGAGGTCGGTCTGGATGAATTTATGAAGTGGGCGGACGCGGCAGAGGTTGCACCGATCTATGCAGTGAATCTTGGAACCAAGGGAATCGAGGAAGCGCTTGCGGTGCTGGAATATTGTAATATGGAGACCGGCACATACTACAGTGATCTCCGGGCGGCAAATGGACATGAAAAGCCGTACGGCATCCGGACCTGGTGTCTGGGCAATGAGATGGACGGAGACTGGCAGATCGGGCACAAGACGGCGGAGGAATACGGCAGGATTGCCTATGAGACCGGAAAGGCAATGAAAATCTTAGATCCATCCATCGAGCTGGTGGCGTGCGGAAGTTCGATGTCCACGAATCCGACGTTCGGTGACTGGGAACAGACCGTACTGGAACATTGTTATCCCTGCCTCGATTACATTTCCCTGCACCAGTATTACGGGGGACAGGAGAAGGGCACGTCAGAGTTTCTGGCACAGTCGCTGGATATGGAGCGCTATATCGAGACGGTCTTAAACATCTGCGACTATGTGAGGGTAAAAAAGAAAATGTCACATAAGATCAACATCTGTTTTGATGAGTGGGGCGTCTGGTCGATGAGCGACGTGCAGGTGAAGAAATCGGTGGAGGATGCACCGTGGCAGACGGCACCCGCGATCAGCGAGCAGATCTATACCATGGAGGATGCGCTTCTGTTTGCAAGTATGCTGATGAATTTCATAAAACGGGCGGATCGTGTGAAGATCGCCTGCCAGTCACTTCTTACGAATATCAGCTCCTGCATTATGACAGAGAAGGACGGCGGTGTGTGGGTGCAGCCGGTGTATTATCCGTTTGCCCTGATGGCGCAGTATGCGCACGGCGTGACGTTAGATACACGGTATACGGGAGACACCTACGCGTGCAGCACGTTTGAGACGGTACCCTGTGTGGATCATGTGCTCGTCTATGACGGGCAAAAGCATGAAGTGACGGCTTTCTTTGTAAACCGTATGGAGGAGAGTGCCGAGGCGACCGTTTCTTTACAGGGCATGGAGCCGGAGGCAGTTTTAAAAAGTATTGCACTGTTTCACGAGGATAAGAAAGCGACAAATCAAAAGGAACATGACTGTGTAACACCTGTGGAACTGGAAAACGCCTCCTGCAGCGGAAACGAAATTTCAGTGGAACTTGTACCTCTCTCTTTTCAAATGGTTCAGATTCGATTAAAATAGAAGAAAGTTTTTTGAAAAGAAAGAAAACGGGGAGCAGGAAAATATGGCGATCACGACAAAGGATCTGGCGCAGTTATGCGGCGTTTCCAGAACAACGATACACCGGGCATTAAATGGAACCGGGCGGATTAAGCCGGAGACAAAGGAGATGATCCTTCAGGTGGCAAAGGAACACGGCTACCGGCCGGATCTCCTTGCCACCGGACTGGCTAAGGGACAGACGTACAACATCGGTGTCGTCGTGCTGGACGTGAAGAACCGCTATTTTGCCCAGATGCTCTCGACGATCAGCACGGAGGCATATGCACGCGGCTACGGCGTCAACATTACGCTGCACGGCGGGGATGCCGGGACGGAGCGCGAGCAGCTGACAAGACTTGCGGATTACCGGGTTGACGGGATCATCCTCTCCTCGGTCAACGAGGGGGAGGCGTACCGGACATTCCTGGAGTCCCTGCACCGCCCGATTGTCTCTGTGGATAACCGGATTGCGGACGGCATCCCGTTTGTTGGGATCGACCAGCGGACAGCAGTGCGGGAGGCAGTGCAGAGAGCGGCAGAGAAGGGCTATGAGCGCATCGTGTTTGTCTGCCCGCCGTTAGATACAAAAAACCGGCAGAATCTGTATGTTCACAAGGAGCGTCTGCTGGGGTATGAGGAAGAGATGAAACGCTATCCCGCGCTCCGGCCGGAGTGTATTCTCTCCTGGGATTACCTGCAGAAAGTGGATGCCATATTAAAAGAAGGAAAGCGGACGGCGTTTGTCTGTACCGCAGATGAGTATGCACTTGAGATCATGAAGGATCAGAAGCGGGCAAAAAGAAAAGCGCCGGTGGATTACGGCATTACCGGATTTGACAATATCGATACGCTGGCATATGTGACACCGCAGCTTTCCACGATCTCCAATGTGGTGGATGAGGTGGCAAAAAGTGCCGTTGAGATGCTTTTTGCCATGATAGACGCTGACCCGGAAGTGGAGCAGATGACAGGAGACAGTCAGCGGATTTTATCCCACCGGTACTTAGAGGGCGAGACGCTGTAGCGGCAGAGGAGATCCTGATAAACGTACAAAATGATAAAATAATTCAACAATCCCGTTTAATATTGACGGGAAAGGTCAGGTGGCGTATATTCATAACAGTGTTTTATAACATCGTTATGAATATGCGCTTTTTGCTTGCAGGAAATTACCTGTAGAATAACTGCCCGCAAAAGAGGGCAGCTGGCGCAGAGGAGGAATTCGATGGCAAAGCAGATAGAGGGAGTCTATGAGCGCATTCTCGCGTGTGCAAAAAAAGAGTTTCTGCAGATGGGATTTGCGGAGGCGTCCCTGCGCGTGATCGCGTCGGAGGCGCAGACGACGACGGGATCGATCTACACGAGATTCGGCGACAAGCAGGGGCTGTTCGAGGCGATTGTCGGGACGGCGGCGGAAGGAATGCGGAAAATGTTCCTTGCCACGCAGGAGGAGTTTGACGGCTATGAACCGGCGGTCAAGGAAGAGACGGTGTACAGTTACAGCTCCGGCGCTATCGACACACTGGTCGATTACCTGTATGAGCATTTTGAGGAATTCAAGCTGATCGTCTGTTGCTCGGCGGGAACAAAATACGAGCACTTTATCGATGAACTGATGGAGTATGAGGTGGAGTACACCTACCGGTATATGGATTCCATCGGCTGTGAGAGCATCAGATCCGGTCTGGTCACGGAAGACTTTATCCATATGATCGGTACGGCGTATTTCAACGGGATGTTTGAGGTGGTGCGCCATGACATGAGCCGCGCGCAGGCAAAAAAATATATCCATATGCTCGAGGTTTATCATTTTGCCGGATTTGACACCATTTTTCATCCGGAAAAATATTTATAACTGGCAGGAAATTGCATTTTGGGGCTGCCATAGAGGAACCCTTTCTGGCAGCCTTAAAATAAATCCATGGGTTAGTGAAGACTAACAAAATGCCGGAAAACGGCGGAAAGAGAGGAAGTATTATGAAGCAGCAGAGTCCACTGCTCCGGATCTGGGAGCTTGGAGAAAAAGAGCATGGCAGGCTCATCGGTGCCATTGTGCTTGCGGCGGTCGGTGTGATCGGCGGAATGGTGCCCTATTTTGCAGCGGCAAAGATGGTCGCCCTTCTGATGAGCGGGGAGCGGGATCTCTCCGTGTATCTGATCTGGGGAGGTGTGGCGATGGCGGGATATGCCGCAAAGACATTGTTGTACACGTTCGCGCTGAGTCTGTCTCACGCGGCGACGTTTGCGGTGTTGAAGGAGATCCGCCAGAAAATTTTAGAAAAACTGCCAAGATTGCCGCTCGGAACGGTGATGGACACCTCCAGCGGCAAGTTAAAGCAGATCGTTGTAGATCAGGTGGACGGCATGGAGACTACACTGGCGCATCTGCTGCCGGAAATGACGTCCAATCTGCTGGGACCCGTACTCATCCTCATCTATCTGTTTGTGTTGGACTGGAGAATGGGACTGCTGTCACTCATCTCCATCCCGGTCGGACTGCTCTGCGTGATGAGCATCATGGGCAGTTATGAGAAAGACTGGAATGATGCAGTCAGGACGACGCAGGAGATGAATGAGACGATCGTGGAGTACATAGGAGGTATTGAGGTCATCAAAGCCTTCAACCAGGGAAAGAATTCCTACGCAAAATTCCGCGACCGGGTACTTGCCAATGCCTCCTACTATTATCAGTGGATGAAACGCTGCCAGTTCCAGATGTCGTTAGGGTATGCGATCGCACCGGCGACGCTGATTACAATCCTGCCGTTCGGCTGGATATTTTACCGGAACGGAAGTCTGAGCGCGGAGGCTTTTCTCACCATCATCATTCTGTCGATGGGAATCGTGGGACCGCTTTTGGCGGCAATGAGTTTTGTCGACAGTCTTGCGAAGGTCGGGACGACCGTGGCGAATGTCGATGGCATTTTAAAGGCGGAAGAACAGCAGCACGGGGAAAAGCCGGCGGAACTTTTTGGCAGTGAGATTGTGATGGAGCATGTATCCTTCGGCTATCATGAGGAAAAAGAGATTCTCCATGACATCAGCTTAAAGATTCCGATGGGAACCATGACGGCGTTAGTCGGACCGTCCGGTGGAGGAAAATCCACGATCGCCAAACTGATTGCCGGTTTCTGGGATGCGAATCAGGGAAAAATCATGCTCGGCGGTGTGGATGAGCGTGAGATCCCTCTGACACAGCTCTACGACCAGGTGGCGTTTGTCACGCAGGATAATTACCTGTTTGACGATACGATCCGGGAAAACATCCGCATGGGACGCGTGGAGGCAACCGATCAGGAGGTAGAGACGGTTGCAAAGGCGGCCGGATGTGACGAGTTCATCCGCGGATTGGAGAACGGGTATGACACGAGAGTCGGAGGAGGAGGTGCACATCTCTCTGGCGGTGAGCGGCAGCGGATTGCGATTGCGCGCGCGATGTTAAAAGATGCGCCGATTGTGATTTTGGACGAGGCGACCGCCTACATGGATCCGGAGAATGAGACGAAGGTGCAGCGCGCAGTGACGAAGCTGGTGGCCGGCAAGACCGTCATTGTGATCGCACACAGACTTTCCACGATCACAGGTGCCGATCAGATCCTTCTGATTCAGGACGGAACGCTTGCGGCAAGCGGTACCCACGAGGAATTATTGCAGAAGAGTGCGCTTTATAAGGAAATGTGGCAGGCACATCTGGGAGTAAAGGAGGAGAATCAGACATGTTAGAGACATTTCAGAAAATCTGGAAGTTTGCCGGGGATGAACGTGACAACATCAACAAGTCGATCGTGTTTTGTTTTATCAATGCCGTCTTCGGGATGTTTGAGATCGCGGCGGTCTATCTTGCCGTCCGGGCGCTGACCGGCGAGGGCAGCGGGGAAGGCATTGTGTGGAAAACGGTGCTTCTCATTGCAGCAGGAATCATCGGAAAAGCGGCGACGAAGACATTTTCCCAGCTGGAGCAGACCCACGCGGGTTATTTTATGGCGGGAAATAAGAGAATTGCAATCGGAAATCAGCTAAAGAGCGTGCCGATGGGCTATTTTAATGAGAACAGTCTGGGCGAAATTACCGGTGTCACAACGACAGTTCTCGAAAATGTGGAAACCATCGCGCCGATGGTGCTGGTCGGGCTTTTTGCGGGGATGATCAACACGATCGTCTTTAACGTGATGGTGCTCGTCTATGACTGGCGCGCGGGACTGCTAGTGGTGGCAGGGACGTTTGTGTATCTGCTGATCGTGTCTAAGATGGAGAAAAAATCCAGGGTGTCGGCGCCGAAGCGGCAGGAATCCGAGGCGAAACTTGTCGCAGCCGTCTTAGAGCAGGTACAGGGAATGAGTGTGATCAAGTCCTTTAACCTCGTCGGAAGAGGCGACAGACGAATACAGGAGGCGCTCGAGTATAACCGGAGCAGCAATCTGGAACTGGAACAGCTTTTTACACCGTACACGATTGCGGAGGGGCTGGTGATTCAGCTTTTCAGTGTGCTTATGATGGTGGAGGCTGTGGTATTTTATCTGAATGGGACGCTGTCTATGACAGGTGCGCTGATGTTTACGATCCTGTCGTTTGTGATCTTTGCGCAGATCCAGACGGCGGGCAGCAGTCTGTCTGTCCTGCGTCTGGTCAGCAGTTCCATCGAGCAGGCGAACCGGATGGATGAGATCCCGCAGATGGATGAAAAGGGAAGTGACATCACGCCGGAGCATCATGAGATTGCGTTCCACGACGTGCATTTTTCCTATGAGAAAAAGGAGATCCTGAAGGGAATCAATCTGACGATTCCGGACAAAACGACGGCGGCGTTTATCGGACCGTCCGGTTCCGGCAAGACGACGCTGTGCAATCTGATCGCAAGATTCTGGGATGTGGATGGCGGAAGCATCACGGTGGGCGGAAGAGATGTGCGCGACTACACGCTCGAAGCGCTCATGAACCAGATCAGCATGGTATTTCAGAATGTGTATCTGTTTGCGGATACTATCGAGAACAATATCAAGTTCGGCAGACCGGAGGCAACGCACGAGGAGGTTGTGGCAGCGGCGAAGAAGGCGTGCTGCGACGAGTTCATTGAGGCGTTGCCGGACGGCTATCAGACGGTCATCGGTGAGGGTGGCGCATCGCTCTCCGGCGGGGAGAAGCAGCGCATCTCGATTGCAAGAGCCATGCTAAAGGACGCGCCGATCGTCATTCTGGACGAGGCAACGGCGAATGTCGATCCGGAGAACGAAGAACGCTTACAGCGGGCAATCGAGGAGCTGACCAGAGATAAGACGATCATCATGATCGCACACCGGCTGAAAACGGTACGTCATGCCGACCAGATTTTCGTGGTAAACGACGGTGGCATTGTACAGCGCGGAACGCATGAGGAACTCATCGGCCAGCCGGGAATCTATGCAGATTTCGTGTCGGGCAGAAAAGAAGCGGGAAGCTGGAAATTGTGATGCGCATATACAGGCGCACACCTGGTTCATTGTGGACAACCGAAAAAATCAGACTGCCTGTCCGAGGCAGGTGCGGATGTCGTCCCTAGCGTTGCTGATGGATTTTAAGTGGAACGTGTCTGTCAGGTACTGCAGGACATTCGGACTCAAAAAGGCGGGCAGAGTGGGACCGAGATAAATGTCATGGATGCCGAGACTTAACAGAGCGAGAAGATCAGCGACGGCTTTCTGTTCATACCAGGAAATAATCAGCGAGAGCGGAAGACCGTTGACATCCGTGCCAAATGCATCGGCGAGAGCAGTGGCAATGCGGATGGCAGAGTAGACATCGTTGCACTGTCCGATGTCGAGGAGCCTCGGAAGACCCGCCACCTCCCCGAAGTCCAGCTTGTTGAAGCGGTACTTGCCGCAGGCGAGGGTCATAATGAGGCAGTCCTGTGGAACCATCTCGGCGAATTCGGTGTAATAGTTGCGTCCGGGGCGCGCTCCGTCGCAGCCGCCGATGAGGAAGAAATGGCGCAGTTTTCCGGATTTTACGGCATCCACGATCGCATCAGCATAGCCCAGTGTGGCGTGGTGACCGAAGCCGACGAGGATTTCCTGTACGTCCTGGTCTTCGGGATAGCCGCCGAGTTCCAGTGCCTGCTCTATGATGGCGCTAAAATCCTTTTCGCCGTTCTCGTTTTTGCCAATGTGCTTCACACCGTCCCAGCCGACCACATTTGTGCTGTAGATGCGGTCTTTGTAGGAGTCGCGCGGGCGCATCAGGCAGTTGGTGGTCATGAGAATACAGCCGGGAAGATTGTCGAACTGTTTCTGCTGATCCTGCCAGGCACCGCCGAAATTCCCGGCGAGGTGCGGATATTTGTTCAGCCCCGGATAACCGTGACAGGGAAGCATCTCTCCGTGGGTGTAGATATGGATGCCGGTTCCCTCCGTCTGCTTTAAAAGCATTTCAAGGTCTTTTAAATCGTGTCCGGAGACGATGATAAACGGACCTTTTTTCAGGTGGACATTGACTTTTTGCGGGGCTGGGTTCTGATAGATGGTCGTGTTGGCTTCGTCCAGTTTTTTCATGACTTCGATTGCCATCTCACCGGTGCGCATGGTAAGGCGGATCAGTTCCTCGACCGACAGCCGGTCGTCCGTGAGGGCTTCCAGGGCGAGAATATAGAAATCATCCGCCTCATCGCTGTAATAGCCGAGCTCTCTCGCCTGATGCCCGTAGGCGCTGATGCCTTTGAGTCCGTAGAGAACGGTCTGACGCAGGGACCGGATGTCCGGATCGAGCGACTTGTCATACATGATACCGGCGATGGGTGCGTCGCGCAGCATCTCGGTTTTGGTCTGCGGAAGATCGTAGGTGGCGTGAAGCGTGGGCTGACTGGGAGCGCCTGCGTAAGCCCGGAGTTCTTCTTTGATGCGCTGGGATTCGCGCAAAAGTTCGACATGTACTTCCGCGTCAAAATTAACGTTCGTAAGTGTGGTAAACAGCACATTTTCGATGAAGCTGACAACACTTTTATCCATAGGAGTGCCTTTTTCGATCAGAGGCCTGGCATAGCAGCTGATGCCCTTGATCTGAAAGATTAAAAGATCCTGCAGATTTGCGACTTCGGGAGTTTTTCCGCATACACCGAGCTTGGTGCAGCCTTTCTGGTTAGCAGTCTGCTCACACTGGTAGCAGAACATTTCGTAATCGAGTTCCATATTATTTCCCATGTTGATTTCTCCTATTTTTATTGATATACCGGGTAATCCGTGTTGTGACAGGCACAGTATGTGCAGAATATGGGAAAAAGATGCGGCAGAGCCGGATATAATGAGAAAACTTATCAGCAACCCCGTTTTCATTTCAGATCGCAGTGCTATAATAAAAACAGGATTAGATATAACTAACCCCGAACATGCAACGATCAGAAAGGATGGCATTATGGGAAGATATTATCGATTATCAAAAAAGCTGACAGAGGATGAGAGCAGGGAAGTACAGCGGGAGATGAGAGAAATCGCTGACGTGGAGGACGTCTCGATCAAAGCGGACGAGCGGATGCTGTTTGTGGTCACAAAGGACGGACAGTTTTCGGATGTGATGAGCCGGGCAGTCAATATCTGCAGCCGCGTGGCAAACGGAGCGGAACTTTCATTCGCACGTTTTGCGGAGGCATAGATTCGGAAGAGAGCGTGACGACAGACAATTTAAGGACTTTTTAGTGTTCCTAACATCACCGCTTCACAGACAATATAAAACCGCGCGAACCGAAACTCGTTGGCATCTGCTATTGAAAGCATGGCAGATGCCGACTCAGACATCGGCTTCGCGCGGTTATGTTTTGTTCATTAGTGATGTAAGGAACACACAAAAGTCCTTAAATTGTCTGTCGGCCTGCGGACACACCCGCGGAGTGCTCAAAACTTGGAAAAACACGGATTATCGCAGATGTAAAAAGCGCAGGGTTAGAAATTCCGTATTGTGCGATCCGAATTTCCCCGCCTGCTTCTATCCGGAATGCGATCGCACGCTCTCTGTGAATTTGAGAAATAATCTCAATAGCGGGGCGATTTCTCCCTTGCTTTCTTAACGGTTTCGTTCTAGAATGTGGTTGAATCATATCCTACCTTGCAACTAGGATATGAAAAATGTGTGGGAGCGTCGCAAAGAAAACCAAAAGGGCAGCGGAGGGAATCGTGAAAGAGGATTCCGGCTGCAGAAAACGCTTCAGAAACGGAGGCAGCTATGGCAGAGCAGATTTTACAGGTAGAAGGGCTTACGGCGCGCGTGGAGGATAAGGTGATCCTGCACGAGGTCGGGCTTACGATAAAAAAAGGAGAGACGCATGTGCTGATGGGACCGAACGGTGCGGGAAAGTCGACACTGGGGTATGTTCTGACCGGCAATCCCAAATACAGCGTCACAGAGGGAAAAATCCTTTTCAAGGGAAATGACATCACGGAGGAGGCGGCAGACAAGCGCGCTAAGGCGGGAATGTTCCTGTCGTTTCAGGAACCGCTCGAGGTGCCGGGACTCTCCCTCGAGAGCTTTATCCGCAGTGCATTGAGCGAGCAGGGCAGAAATAAAATGCGTGTCTGGAATTTCAGAAAAGAATTAAAAGCGGCAATGGAAGTGCTGCACATGGATCCCTCCTACGCCGGGCGGGATTTAAACGTGGGATTTTCCGGCGGTGAGAAAAAGAAATCCGAGATCCTGCAGTTGATGATGTTAAAACCGGATCTTGCCATTTTAGACGAGACAGACTCCGGGCTGGACGTGGATGCGGTGCGGCTTGCGTCCGAGGGAATCCGCGAGTACCAGAAGGAGAATCCGGACGGCGCACTTTTAATCATCACGCACAGCACGCGCATCCTGGACGCACTTCATGTGGACGCAACCCATATCATGGTGAACGGGCATATTGTGGCATCTGGGGATGCATCGCTGGTGGATAAGATCAACCGCGAAGGTTACGAGGAGTATGAGAAGCTGGCACAAAAAGGAGAGGATGAGCGGTGAAAGAGAAGACATATGTAGAAGACATTGACCGCAGCATATACGATGTGAAGGATGAGGAACGGGATGCTTACAAGGTCGATGAGGGACTGACCGAGGCGATCGTCGAGCAGATCTCCCGTGAAAAAAAGGATCCGCCGTGGATGGAACTGTTCCGGCTTCAGGCGCTGCAGATTTACAATGAGATGCCGGTGCCGGACTGGGGACCGTCGATTGAGGGGCTGGATATGAGCCATATCGTGACGTATGTGCGGCCGAATACAAAGATGACGGCAAAGTGGTCGGATGTGCCGCAGGACATCAAGGACACCTTTGAGCGGCTCGGTATCCCACAGGCGGAGCGCAAGTCGCTGGCAGGTGTCGGGGCGCAGTATGACTCGGAGCTGGTGTATCACAATGTGCGGGAAGAAGTGGCAGCCCAGGGCGTGGTCTACACGGATATGGAGAGCGCGTTAAAGGGCGAATACGCGGATATGGTGCAAAGCCACTTTATGAAACTGGTCAAACCGAACGATCACAAATTTGCCGCACTGCACGGAGCAGTCTGGTCAGGCGGATCGTTTGTCTATGTGCCGCCGGGCGTGTCGGTGACGATTCCGCTGCAGTCCTATTTCCGGCTCAATGCGCCGGGAGCAGGGCAGTTTGAACACACGCTCATCATCGTGGATAAGGGGGCGTATCTGCATTTTATCGAGGGCTGTTCCGCACCAAAATACAATGTGGCGAACCTCCATGCGGGCTGTGTGGAACTGTTTGTCGAGGAGGGCGCGACACTGCGCTATTCCACGATCGAGAACTGGTCGAAAAACATGTACAATCTGAACACCAAGCGGGCGCTGGTCAAGGAGGGGGGACGGATCGAGTGGGTGTCCGGCTCCTTCGGCTCCCATGTATCGTATCTCTATCCAATGAGTATCTTAAAGGGAAAAGGGGCGCACATGGAATTCACAGGCATCACGTTTGCCGGAAAAGGTCAGAATCTGGACACCGGGGCAAAGGTGGTGCATGCCGCACCGGATACCTCCTCGTACATGAACACCAAGTCGATCTCCAAGGACGGCGGTATCAGCACGTTCCGGAGTTCCGTGAGCATTACAAAGGAAGCCGCCGGCAGCAAATCGGCAGTTTCCTGTCAGTCGCTGATGCTCGATGACATCTCAAGATCGGATACGATTCCGGCGATGGACATCCGCACAGGAGACGCGGATGTGGGACATGAGGCTAAAATCGGCCGCATCAGCGATGACGCCGTGTTCTATCTGATGTCCCGCGGTATCAGCGAGGAGGAAGCGCGGTCGATGATTGTCAGCGGTTTTGCAAGCAACGTGTCAAAGGAACTGCCGTTAGAGTATGCGGTTGAGATGAACAATCTGATTGATCTTGAGATGAAGGGCAGCATCGGGTAAAGGAGGAGCTTATGACAAAACAGAATCAGACGATCACAGTCAACCGGCTTCCTGCAAAGACCTGGAACTGGCTGAAAATGAATGAAACCGTGATTGGGATGCCGCGGATCGACGGCAGTATAGCGATAAAACAGAGTGTGGCAGAAGCAGGGCAGGCAGAGGCAGAGGCAGAGCAGCTGCGGATGGCACAGCAGACGGATTGGGATAAAATCACAACCGGGATGGGCGAGGCGATGGATCAGCCGTCGGAGACAGATGTGGCATGGGATACCGAGCTTTTGACGATTCCGGAACATGCAGACTGCGGCGAACCGTATGTGTACCGTTTTTCCTACCAAAGCGGGCAGCACGCCTATAACCGCCTGCATATCTATGCCGGAGCGCACAGCCGGGCAAAAGTAATCCTGCTCTGCGAGAGCGGGGAGACGGGCGGGATGATCTCCGCCATCCAGACGAAGGTATATGCCGGGGAGGGCGCGAAAGTAGAACTGTATGTGGTGCAGACGATGAATGCGGAAGCCGTCTGCCTGCATGATGTGGGTGTCTCGTGTGAAAAAGATGCCGCTGTGAAGGAAGTGCAGCTGGAACTGGGCGGCGCCGAGGTCTATACGGGAACACTGTTTGAACTTAGTGGAGAAGAGAGCACGGCAGAACTCGTAAGCGGATATCTGGGCACCGGCAGGCAGAAGATTGATATGAATTATGTCGCCAGACACCGCGGGAAAAAGACGAAGAGCAATATGCAGATATCGGGTATCTTAAAGAACGAGGCGAAGAAGCTGCTGCGCGGAACGATCGATTTTGTGCACGGCTGTGTGGGAGCTAAGGGAGACGAGAAGGAGGATGTGCTTCTTGTCGGTGACAATATGGTCAACCAGACCATCCCGTTAATCCTGTGCGCGGAGGAGGATGTGGAGGGCAATCACGGCGCTTCCATCGGTAAGCTCGACGAGAACATGCTCTTTTATGCCGCCACGAGAGGCATTCCCCAGGAGGAGGCACAGAGACTTCTGACACTGGCGAAGATCGAAGCGATAAACAGCCAGATCCCGTCAGAGGAGGTGCGTGGCGCTGTTGACACTTATCTGAAGGAGCAATGCATATGACAGATTATAAAAAAGATTTTCCGCTGCTTGCGGAAAGCGATATCGCTTACCTCGACAACGCGGCGACAGAACAGCGGCCGGCGTGCGTGCTCGATGCGGAGCGGGAATTCTATGAGCGCTGGAATGCCAATCCGCTGCGCGGGCTCTATGAGCTGGGCGTGGAGGCGACAGAGCAGTATGAGCATGCAAGAGAGCGCGTCGCACAGTTTGTACATGCGAAGAGTGAGAGAGAAATCATTTTTACCAGAAATACGACCGAGGGCATCAACCTGGTGGCGTACAGCTATGCGCTGCCCCGGTTAAAGCCTGGGGATGAGATTCTTGTCACGATCATGGAGCATCACAGCAACCTGCTTCCGTGGCAGATGGCGGCCAGACGAACCGGAGCCACGCTTAAATATCTGGAGTGTGAACCGGACGGCAGTTTTACGGAGGAGAAAATCCGTGATGCCGTCACACCGCACACAAAGCTTGCCGCGCTGACATTTGTCTCGAATGTGCTTGGACGGGCGACCCCGGCAGAAAAACTGATCGGGATGGTACACGAAAACGGCGGTGTGGTACTGGCGGATGCGGCACAGGCAGCGCCGCATATGCCGATCGATGTCACGGCACTTGACGTGGATTTTCTGGCATTTTCCGGACACAAGCTGATGGCGCCGATGGGGATCGGTGTGCTCTATGGAAAACAGGAACTTTTAGAGGAGGTGCCGCCGTTTCTGACCGGCGGGGAGATGATTGACCGTGTGACGAGAGAGGGAGCCGTATTTGCCGAACTTCCCCATAAGTTTGAGGCAGGGACGGTCAATGCGGGAGGCGCGGTCGCGCTTGCCGCCGCGATCGATTATCTGGAATCCATCGGCTGGAAAGAAATCACGGAGCGCGAGGAGATGCTTACCGCCCAGTTGCTTGCCGGAATGAAAAAAATTCCGGGCGTGCATATTCTGGGAAGCGGGGACGAAAAGGAGCACTGCGGGATTGTGAGCTTTACCGTGGATGATGTACACCCGCATGATATTGCATCGATCTTAGATGAGGCGCATGTCGCGGTGCGGGCGGGACATCACTGCGCCCAGCCGCTGTTGGAATGGCTCGGCATTTCGTCCTGTGCCAGAGCGAGCGTGGCATTTTATAATACGCCAGAGGATGTCGGACGATTTCTGGATCAGCTGGCACAAGTCAGGAGGATGATGGGATATGAATAACCGGACATTTTATAATGAGGTGCTGACGGATCACAACCGCTATCCGGGGCACAAGGAGAAGCTTGCGGATGCAAATCTGGTGCTTGAGGGTGTGAATCCGAGCTGCGGGGATGATATTGTGCTGCAGCTGCGCGTGGAGGACGGCAGGATTGCGGAGGGAACCTTTACGGGCGACGGCTGCGCCATCTCACAGGCTTCCGTGGATATCATGCTGGATCTGGTCATCGGAAAGACCAAGGAAGAGGCCATGCACCTGGCGGATCTGTTTTTTCGGATGATTAAAGGGACGGTATCGGACGAGGAATTAGAAGAACTCGAGGAGGCATCGGCGCTTGTGGACATTTCACACATGCCGGCGCGTGTCAAATGCGCGGTACTCGGCTGGCACACGCTTACGGAGATGCTTGGGGACGAACCGGAAGAGAAATAGAAAAATATAGAAATAAAAGGAGTGGCAGGGATCGAGTAAATCTCTGCTGCTTTACAGGTTTTTGATGCCATCGGTTATTGCAGCCGGTATGAACCGGCTTATAATAAGGAAAAAACGCAGCCATCCGGCGGAGGTATTAAAAACCGGGAGCAGGATGGAAAATGGTGGATAATGATGAAGTTTATCAATAACGAAAAAATACTGGAAAAATACAAAAAGCGGTACTATAATGCACAATAATGTAAAGAGCGAACAACATGTTCAGCAAAGGATGCACGGGATTGTGCATAGAAATGGAGGATACATATGTTAAAGTGTTTTGAGAAGATCGATTGGAAGAAGACAGGAATTTTTGCAGGCGGCGTATTATTTGGAACAGCCGGTATCAAAGTACTTTCCAGCAAGGATGCCAAGAAGGTTTACACAAGCTGTACCGCAGCTTTTTTAAGAGCAAAAGAGTGCGTGATGAACACCGTAAGCACCGTACAGGAGAATGCCGGAGACATCTATGCAGGCGCAAAGGAGATCAATGAGGAGCGCGCAGCCAAGGCTGAGGCAGAGGCATTTGCAGATGCAGAGGCAGAAGCAGCAGAGAAGACCGAGACTGCAGAGAACACCGAAGAATAAGATTTTGATAAGAGGCGAGTAAAGTGAAGTTTGCAATCAAGCATGAGATTAAGGGGCGGATGCGGATTCATGTGGCACAGTACCGCATGAGTTGTGCACAGGCGGATACGCTTCTGTATTTTTTACAAAATGATATACAGGTCTCAAGCGCCAAGGTGTATGAGCGTACGGGTGACGCAGTCATCTGTTATGACGGCAGCAGAGCGGAACTGATTGACAAGCTCAGACATTTTCACTATGAAGATGTGGAAGTGCCGAACGGGCTGATCGAGAATTCCGGAAGAGAGCTGAATGCAAGCTACCAGGAGAAGCTGATCGGCAGAGTGGTGAGACGCTATGCATCCAAGATTTTTCTGCCGTATCCTATCCGGGCGTGCTGGACGACGGTCAAGTCGTTCCGCTACATCTGGAAGGGCATAAAGACACTGGCGGCACGAAAGATCGAAGTACCGGTACTCGATGCGACGGCGATCGGAGTGTCTATTCTGCGCGGTGATACCGAGACGGCGGGATCGATCATGTTCCTGCTTGGCATCGGTGAGCTGTTAGAAGAGTGGACGCACAAGAAGTCCGTCGGCGACCTTGCGCGCACCATGTCCTTGAATGTCGGCAAAGTATGGCTGAAGAAGGACGGCGTGGAGGTTCTTGTCGGCGCGAAGGAAGTCCGTGAGGGAGACGAGGTGGTTGTCCATATGGGCAATGTAATCCCGTTTGACGGCGTCGTGACAGACGGCGAGGCGATGGTCAATCAGGCATCCTTAACCGGAGAATCCGAGCCGGTACGCCGGATTAGTGAGAATTATGTCTATGCAGGAACTGTAGTCGAGGAAGGGGAGCTTACCATTCTCGTGAAGGCGGTAGGCGGCTCCAGCCGCTACGACAAGGTTGTGCAGATGATCGAGGAATCCCAGAAGTTAAAGTCCGGGCTTGAGAGCCGGGCAGAGCATCTGGCGGACCGTCTGGTACCGTATTCCCTCGGTGGCACGGCGCTCACATACCTTCTGACTCGGAATGTGACGAAGGCGTTGTCGATTCTGATGGTGGATTTCTCCTGCGCATTAAAACTTGCCATGCCGATCTCCGTATTGTCGGCGATCCGTGAGGCTAGTTTTTACAATGTGACGGTCAAGGGCGGAAAATATTTAGAGGCAATGGCTGAGGCTGATACAATCGTCTTTGATAAGACCGGCACACTGACCAAGGCAAAGCCGACCGTGGCAAAAGTGGTTTCCTTTAACGGGGACAGCCCGGATGAGCTTCTTAGGATTGCAGCCTGCATGGAGGAGCATTTCCCACATTCCATGGCAAAAGCGGTTGTTGAGGCAGCCAGGGAAAAAGGTCTGGATCATGAGGAAATGCATTCCAGGGTGGAGTATGTGGTGGCACATGGTATTTCCACCACGATCAACGGCAGGAAAGCCGTGATTGGAAGCTATCATTTTGTATTTGAGGATGAGGGAGCTGCCCTTCCTGAGGGTACGAAGGAACTGTTCGAGAGCCTGCCGGAGGAGTATTCCCATCTGTATCTGGCCATCGAGGGACAGCTTGCAGCCGTGATCTGCATTGAAGATCCGCTCCGTGAGGAGGCGGAGGCAGTTATCAATTCCCTGCGTCGCTCCGGTATCAAGAAGATCGTCATGATGACGGGAGACAGCGAGCGGACGGCAAGCGCCATCGCAAAGCGTGTCGGCGTGGACGAGTATTATTCCGAGGTGCTTCCGGAGGATAAAGCCGGTTTTGTCGAGCGTGAAAAGGCGGCCGGACGCAAGGTTATCATGGTCGGAGACGGCATCAACGATTCCCCGGCACTCTCTGCGGCGGATGTCGGCATCGCGATTTCGGACGGTGCGGAGATTGCGCGTGAGATCGCGGATATCATGGTAAGTTCGGATGATCTCTATCAGATCGTGACCTTAAAGCTGTTGAGCGACGGCCTGATGAAGCGGATTCGCAAGAATTACCGCGTGATTGTCGGATTCAATACCGGATTGATCCTGCTAGGAGTCGGCGGCGTTTTACAGCCGACCACATCAGCGCTTCTGCATAACACCTCTACGCTGGTTATCAGCTTAAAGAGCATGCAGAATCTTTTGAGCTAACTGAATATGTATTTTGAAAAGTCTTTACAGATTTGCCACCGGCAGTAAAATGCGGCAGAACTGTGAAGGCTTTTTTATTTCATAGGAAATACCGTGATACATTCATGTGTGAAAGTGGAACTTTCCTATGAAAGTTTCAGAGAAAACATTCTGATACATTTCCAAAAATTTACAAATTTATTGATGACAAAATAAAAAATGTGTATAATAAAGGCAGATGTAAAAAGTTGGCAGATAATAGCATACAGAAAGAGAGTACCGGATATGAGAAAAAAATGGATCAGACTGATTGCGGCAGCCATGGGAAGTTTTCTGCTTGCCGGCTGCGGTGCAGATACGCAGATTGATGATTATGCTACAAATGCCGGAGCGGAGAGCGTGCAGCAGACGTCAGGGACGGAGTCGGCGGCTGCGGCAGCATCCGCGACGGAGGGAATTCCGAAGGACGAGATCAAGGTCGGGGTGCTTCATCTGTCAGACCCGGCAGAGGGAAGCGGATACACATACACGCATGATCTGGGAATTCAGGGAATGCAGCAGAACCTCGGACTTTCCGACGATCAGATTGTGCGGAAAATCAATGTCTCAGATTCCGACGAGGATGCGACAAAGCAGGCGATTCAGGAGTGTATCGACGAGGGATGCAACATTATCTTTGCGACCAGCTGGGGTTACATGGAGGCGACAGCGGAGATGGCGGAGGAATATCCCGATGTTTATTTTTCCCATGGAACCGGTTATATGAGCAACGGCAGGAATTTCAATAACTATTTCGGCAGAATCTATCAGGCGCGCTATTTAAGCGGTATTGTGGCCGGAATGAATACCACGACGAACAAGATCGGTTATGTGGCTGCCATGGATAACAGCAATTCAGAGGTGACGGGAGGAATCGATTCGTTCGCGCTCGGTATCTATTCGGTCAATCCGGACGCGAAGGTTTACGTCAAGGTGACGAACAGCTGGTATGATCCGGAGGCGGAGGAGAATGCGGCAAAGACACTTCTGGATATGGATTGTGATGTGATCGCCCAGCACTGTGATACGGAGTATCCGCAGACACTTGCCCAGGAGCGTGGCGTATACAGCATCGGGTACAATTCCGACATGAGCAAGAATGCGCCGGAGGCCTGCCTGTGCAGCGTTATCTGGAACTGGAGTGCCTACTATACCGCGGCAGTGCAGAGCTTAATTGACGGAACCTGGGATGGAAGCAATTATTACGGCGGCATGAACGAGAATCTGGTCGGTCTTACCAATCTGGCGGATTTCTGTGCGGAGGGCACACAGGAGAAGGTAGACGAGGCGAAGGAACAGATCCTTTCGGGGCAGAACGGTGTATTTGACGGTGTGATCGAGACAAATACCGGAGAGACGGTCGGTGAAGCGGGCAAGACGCTCGACGATGCGACAATCACCGGCGGCATCAACTGGTATTTTAAGACGGTGAATGTTGTGGATTAAGGAGCAGCCGGACGAAAAGCGACATGCAGATGCACAGACGAAATGGAGATTAGTATGAACATTAAGAAAAAGATTCTGGGGATTACAATTGCACCGGTTATTATATTGGGGTTGATTTCCATGTTTTTGACAACCACAATGGTACGGAGCGCCATGCTGGAGGAGATCGAGGAAGCGCTTCGTGGAACGGCGGCAGCCACGCTCGCAGCCTACGATCAGAACACGGGAGATTATCTGCAGACCAGCAATGGAGATATCTGGAAAGGCAGCTATAATATTTCAAAGTCCGAGAGCCTTGTAGACCGCATCAAGGGCAATACCGGCATGGATGTCACATTTTTCTACGGAGATACCCGCATTATGACATCGGCGGTCGATGCAAACGGTGACCGCATCTTAAATTCCAAAGCCGGTGACCGGATTGTGGAAAAGGTACTACAGGGCGGCGAATCCTATTTCAGCCATGCGGTGTCGATCGAGGGCACTTTGAACTATGGATATTTTATACCGGTATATCAGAACGGATCGACCGATGAGATTATCGGTATGATTTTTGTGGGAACGGACAAGCAGGAAAAGGATGCCGTGATCAACAAGATTCTGGGAACAATCAGTATGGCGGTATGCGCTGTGATGATCTTATGCATTGCGATCGGCATGAAGCTTGCAACCTCAATGAGCCGCAATATCCGCAGCAGTATTGAGGTGGTAGGAAAAGTGGCGGACGGCGATCTGAATGTCTGGGTAGAAGACAAGCTGCTCGGGAGACACGACGAGATCGGTGATCTGTCCCGCGTGACGATCACGCTGCGGGATGCCATGAAGGCAACTATCCAGGAGATTTCACAAAATGCCAAACGCCTGCTCGATGCGTCCGAACTGCTCGGTACAGCGGCAGACCAGACAAACGGAACCATGGATCATGTGCGCATGGCAGTCAACCAGATTGTGGAGAATTCCACCGAACAGGCACAGAATTCCCAGAATACATCGGAACATATGCGTATTATGGGTGAGAATATTACGGAGACGTCGGCAGAGGTGGAACTGTTGGATGACAATGCAGCTTCCATGCAGCAGTCCAGTGAGAAGGCGGCAGAGACGCTCAACAATCTGCGGAACATCAATATCGAGGTGGAACGCATTATCGGTGAAGTGCAGGAGCAGACGAACCGGACCAACGATTCGGTACAGAAGATCCATGAGGCAACCGCGTTTATCACGTCGATTGCGGAGGAGACGAACCTTCTCAGCCTGAACGCTTCGATCGAGGCGGCGAGAGCCGGAGAGAGCGGCAGAGGATTCGGTGTTGTGGCAGACCAGATCAAGAAGCTCTCCGAGCAGTCGAATGAGTCGAGCAAGGAGATCGAGGAGACCGCGAAGACACTCAGTGAGGATTCTGCAAAGGCGGTTGAGATTATGCAGCAGATGCAGGAGATCATTATGAACCAGAGCGCGAGCATGCAGGATACGCAGAAGGTAGTGGAAGAGGTAATCGCGCAGATCGGCAGCTCCATGCAGAGTATCCGTCAGATCAAAGAAAGCACAGGACATCTGGAAAATTCCAGAAATGAAGTGCTGCAGGCGGTGAGTGAACTCTCAGAAATCGTGCAGGGCAACGTGGACAGCACGAAGAAGACATACGATGAGACGGAAGAGGTAGTGGATACTTTCAAGCAGGTGTATGTCAGTGCAGAGCAGCTACGCGAGATCGCAGATGAGCTGGTCAGCAGTATTGATTACTTTAAGATGCAGTAAAACGAGGGGCTGCCCCATAAGCGGGCAGCCCCTTTTTGACTTGATAAGTAATATTATAAAGAGAAGATCATATCCTTCGATTTCAGATGGAAATGAAGATGGAACATTCGTTGAAAAAAATGCGTGCATTTCTTTCTGCCGGATTTTGCATCGGATTCCGTGTCTCTTCCACGTTTTGACAATCTACGGAATGTGTCCGACAAAACCGCAGACAATGAGCGGATTCCCTAGCGTCCCTAGCGGCACTGCTTCACAGACAATATAAAACCGCGCGAACCGAACTCGTCGTCATCAGCTATTCAAAGCAGGGCAGATGACGACTCAGACAGCGGCTTCGCGCGGTTATGTTCTATTCAGCAGTGCCGCAAGGGACACACGAGAATCCTAAAATTGTCTGCGGATTGCGGACACACCCGTGGAGTGCTCAAAACTTGGAAAAACACGGATCATCGCAGATGCAAAACCCGACGGGGGAGAAATGCCGCATTTTTTGATCCGAATTTCCAGCTACATTTCCATCTGAAATCGAAGGGCATGATCTGTTTTCCATTATAGTACTTACCACGTAAAAAGGGACTGACCGCTTTATGCGGCAGCCCCTTCTTTTATGATTCTTAGGCGGATTGTTCGCAGCAATTATGCCTGCGGACCAGCAGATACAAGTGCCTTACCGGCATCGTTGCCTTCGTATTTTGCGAAGTTCTTAACGAATCTTGCAGCCAGATCCTTAGCCTTTGTCTCCCAATCGGAAGCATTTGCGTAGGTATCACGCGGATCAAGGATTCCAGAATCAACACCCGGAAGCTCTGTCGGAACCTCGAAGTTGAAGTATGGAATCGTCTTGGTCGGAGCAGTCTTGATGGCGCCGTTTAAGATGGCATCGATGATACCACGGGTATCCTTAATGGAGATACGCTTGCCTGTGCCGTTCCATCCTGTGTTAACAAGATATGCCTTAGCACCGCTCTTCTCCATCTTCTTAACAAGCTCCTCAGCGTACTTGGTCGGATGCAGCTCAAGGAATGCCTGTCCGAAGCAAGCGGAGAAAGTAGGAGTCGGCTCAGTGATACCGCGCTCTGTACCAGCAAGCTTTGCTGTGAATCCAGACAGGAAGTAGTACTGTGTCTGCTCCGGTGTCAGGATAGATACTGGCGGAAGTACGCCGAATGCATCTGCGGACAGGAAGATAACATTCTTTGCTGCCGGTGCAGAAGAGATCGGGCGAACAATGTTCTGAATATGATCGATCGGGTAAGATACACGGGTGTTCTCGGTTACGCTCTTGTCTGCGAAATCGATCTTGCCGTTTGCATCCAGAGTAACGTTCTCAAGAAGTGCGTTACGTTTGATTGCATTGTAGATATCCGGCTCGGAATCCTTGTCAAGGTTGATAACCTTAGCATAGCATCCACCCTCGAAGTTGAATACGCCGTTGTCATCCCAGCCGTGCTCGTCATCACCGATCAGAAGACGCTTCGGGTCTGTGGAAAGTGTTGTCTTACCTGTACCGGAAAGACCGAAGAAGATAGCGGTATTCTCGCCGTTTAAGTCTGTGTTTGCAGAGCAGTGCATGGAAGCCATACCCTTGAGCGGAAGGAAGTAGTTCATCATGGAGAACATACCTTTCTTCATCTCTCCGCCGTACCAGGTGTTAACGATAACCTGCTCTTTGCTTGTGATGTTGAACATAACAGCAGTCTCGGAATTCAGACCTAACTCTTTGTAGTTCTCAACTTTTGCCTTGGAAGCGTTGTATACAACGAAATCCGGCTCAAAGTTCTCAAGCTCCTCAGCGGTTGGCTTGATGAACATGTTGGTTACAAAGTGTGCCTGCCAAGCTACCTCAACGATGAAACGGATAGCCATACGGGTATCTTTGTTTGCACCGCAGAATGCATCAACTACGAAAAGTCTCTTGTTGGAGAGCTCTTTGATAGCGATGTCCTTTACTGCATTCCAGGCTTCCTGGGTAGCCGGGTGGTTATCATTCTTATACTCATCGGAGGTCCACCATACAGTGTCCTTGGAGTTTTCATCTACAACGATGAATTTGTCTTTTGGAGAACGACCTGTATAGATACCGGTCATAACGTTCACTGCACCCAGCTCGCTGACCTGTCCTTTTTCGTAGCCTTCCAGCTCCGGTTTGGTCTCCTCTTCAAATAACATCTCATAAGAAGGATTGTACACAACTTCTGTGGTTCCGGTAATACCGTACTTGCTTAAATCGATTGTTGCCATCTTATTAAACCTCTTTCCTTTCATATTTATATGGTAAACACCTGCGGATAGCAGGCTTTACGATATCTTTTCCGGGATGCTGGAATTTGCCAACTTCCCCTACCATAATTATACATAGTTAACTCATAAAATCAATAAAAAATTGTTAAAATTTTAGCAAATTCTGTATATAAATGGGAGAGGAAAAGAGGGGGAACCTGCGGCGGGAGGCGTTGACAGTGCAGAAGGGATTCGGTATAATCCAAAAGAGTTCAAAACAGGAGTTTATCGGCAGAGATATGAAGTTCCATGGAAAAGAGAGGCCGCGGCAGACAGCCGTGGCTTTTGCACTGTAATATAGAAAGAAGTGGGTTTTAATTATGAGGTATCAGATCAGACACGCACGCGTCCAGTTCGGTGGGGATGTGATCCTGCAGGACGTCAATTTTGAGGTACACGACAGGGAAAAAATTGCGGTTGTGGGGCGCAACGGCTGTGGAAAGACAACCCTGCTAAAGCTGATTGCCGGGGATATAGAGATGAGCAACCCAGACAGTGACGAGGAGTGCGGCATCACGATGGCGGGAGGCCAGGAGATCGGTTTCCTGCGGCAGGTCAACTTTGTGGACGCGGAGGTGACCGTGGAGGACGAATTAAAAAAAGTTTTTGTACCGGTGTTTGCCTGTGAGGAGCGCATGAAAGAGCTGGAGGAGCAGATGAAGACGGCGGCAGAGACAAAGGAGACTGCGCCGGATGGGGCGCTCCTGCGCGAATATGACAGATTGCAGAAGCAGATGGAGGCGATGCGGGGATATTCCTGGCGCAGGGATATGGAGACGATGTTCCAGCGGTTTGGATTTGTACTGGAGGATCTGCGGCGTCCGATCGGCAGTTTTTCCGGAGGGCAGCAGACGAAAGTGGCGTTTATAAAGCTGCTTCTGACGCGCCCGGATATCATGCTGCTCGACGAGCCGACGAACCATCTGGATCTGCCGACAATCGAGTGGCTGGAAAATTATCTGAAAGGCTACGACAAAGCGGTCGTGATCGTGTCGCATGACCGGATGTTTCTGGACAAGGTGGCGGATGTGACCTATGAGATCGAGTATCACGAGATGAAGCGCTATCCGGGAAACTACACGTATTTCATGCAACGCAAGCAGGAGGATCTCATCAAGCAGGAGAAGGATTACGAGGAACAGCAGAAAGAGATCAAACGGCTGACGGACTGGATTGAAAAGTGGAAGAACACACCGACCAAGGTGGCGGCGACGCGCTCAAAACGCATGGCGATTGAGCACATGGTGAAGATTGAGAAGCCGAGACGCTTTGATACGCGCGCATTTCACGGGCGGTATACGCCGCGTATCGAGAGCTACACCAATGTGATTCAGGCAAAAGACCTCTCCATCGGCTATGATGCACCGCTGGCAGAGGTGTCCTTTTTGCTGCAGAAAAAGGAGCGTCTGGCGATCATCGGGGAGAACGGCAAGGGAAAATCTACATTATTAAAGACGCTGATCGGAGAACTGCCGGCACTTGGCGGCAGCTTCAAATTCGGGCAGAACGTGGAGTGGGGGTATTTTGACCAGCAGAAAGCGGTGATGGAGCAGGCACCGCCCCAGCAGACCGTGCTTGAGAATTTCTGGGCAGCGTATCCGGGGTACCTGCGCGAGGAGGTGCGCAGCGCGCTCGGCGGCTTTTTATTTTCCGGGGAGGATGTGGAGAAAAAAATGGGGCAGCTCTCCGGCGGGGAGAAGGTGCGTCTCGCACTGTGCAAAATGCTTCAGACCAGACCGAATCTTCTGATCCTGGATGAGCCGACGAACCATATGGACATCATCGGAAAAGAAGCGTTAGAGCAGATGCTGCGCGAGTACGAGGGCACGGTGCTGTTCGTGTCGCACGACCGCTATTTTATCAGCAGGATCGCCACGGGCATTCTGGAATTTTCCGGGGACATCGTGAGGCAGTATGCGATGAATTATGAGGAATACCTCGCAGAGAAGCAGAAGTGTGCAGGCGGCGTGGCAGCGAATGAGGGAAGCGCCGCAGGACAGGGAGCCGATGTGAGAGGAGCGGCGGATGCCGGCAGTGTTCCGACGCTCTCGGATGTTTTTGACAAGAAGACTTATTACAATCCGGGCAAGGTGCGCTCACGGCTGCAGCGTCAGAAGGAAAAGTATGAGCGGATGCTTGCGGAGAGCGAGGAGAAGCTGGCGGAGCTTCAGATGCAGATGTTAGATCCGGCGCTTGCGAGTGATTATCCGAAGCTGATGGAACTGCAGAGCGCTGTGGATGCGGAGGAAGCCAACCAGGACAGTCTGCTGGAGCGGATGCTTGAGACGGAGACAGAGCTGGCGGAGTACGAGGAAACATAGGAGATGAATGCAGTGTGTCTGAATACAAAGACAGCAGGGAGAAACGGGTTACGCGTCTTTTTCCATCCGCTTTAATTCCGGCAGCACCGTAAACAACATTGTTATAAAGCAGAGGCTTCCACCGATGACGTTTGACACCGGTTCTGCGGCAAAGACACCGTCTGTTCCCATGCCGAAAGCATAAGGAAGAAGATAGGTCAGCGGCACGACGATGAATACTTTGCGCAGCAGGGAGAAAAAGATGGCGTGCTTCTTCTTATTCAGGGATTTGAAGACGGTCTGTCCGATGTACTGCAGATCCATAAAAATAAAGGCGGCAAAGTAAAGCTTTAATGAGGGGATGGCGTCAGCGACCAGTGCGGCATCCGAACTGAAAATGCCGATCAGCGCCCGCGGGGCAAGGATGATGATGCTCCACATGATGGCGGTATAGAGCAGAATCAGGACGGCGAGGGCTGTGATCGCCTTTCGCACGCGGCCCGGCCGTCTTGCGCCGTAATTGTAACTTAAGATCGGCGAGGTTCCCTCATTGATCGCGTAGATCGGTGTCTCCACCATCTGCCGGACGCTTGAGATGATGGTCATGACGGAGATGTAGACGTCGCCGCCGGTTGCACCGAGGACATTGTTGCAGAAAATGGATACCAGACTGTTCGTGAGCTGCATGATAAATCCGGCGGTGCCGAGGCTTACGATGTTTTTTGCTTCGATCAGACTGGAACTCCACTCATCCGGGCGCAGCAGCCGCACCTTATATTCCGCGCGCCGGTGCAGAAAGCGGATCACATAGAGCGCGGACAGCGTCTGTGAGAGAACGGTGGCAAGTGCGGCACCGGTGATTCCCAGATGAAAGACAAATATAAAAAGCGGATCCAGGAGAAAATTGGTCACGGCGCCGATGGCAACCGAGAGCATGCCGGCGACAGAGTAGCCTTGCGCGTTGATAAAGGGGTTCATACCGGTGGCAATCATGGACGGCAGTGTTCCGAGCAGATAGATCATCAGGTAAGGATAGGCGTACGGCAGTGCGGCATCCGAGGCACCAAACAACTTAAGAATTGGCGCTGCAAACAGCAGACCAGCTGCCATCAGCACCAGAGCGCCGGCGCACAGCATGGTAAATGAGGTATTCATGATCTGACCGGCTTTTTTTGTATCTCCGCCGCCGCGGCTGATTGAGAAAAGCGGGGCACCGCCGCTGCCGAAAAGATTGCTGAAGGCGGTGATGATGACAATGATCGGAAAACAGAGTCCGACGGCGCCGAGCGCTGTGGTGCCGACATCCGGGATGCGGGCAATATAGATCCGGTCTACAATATTGTAGAGCAGGCTTAAGAGCTGTGCGACCAGCATGGGAAGGGCGGCTCCTAAAATATTTCCGGTGATGGTTCCATGTTCAAAATCGATTCGTTTCATATGATAAACTTCCTTTATGTATCTGCGCGGATTTGTTGTTGCTTTACGCTGCAATCCAGTATACCATGATTTAGAACAGATGAAAAATATTGTTTGGATGAGAACTGATCAGACGGGAAGAGAGTGGAAACGGAGGATGGGACGGGGACCGGAAAAGTTACCGTGTACCCGGTGTTTTCCGGGATTGAACTATACTACAATGACATGCACATGGCGTACTGCAACAAGGAGCAGAAGACTGCGCCAAACCAGATCAAGATCAATCACTGCCGGATGGGCGTTATGAAAGAGAACGGTACGCATGAGGAACTGATGAAGAAAAACGGTCTGTACCACAGACTGGTGACCCTGCAGCGGGAAGCCGGGGAGTGGCAGCTTCATGCGGGTGCCTGAGCAAAAAGTAAAAATTTTGCACCTAAACTAAAAAATAATCAATTTATGGGACTGCCCTGTTTTTCTATAATGAAAATAGAAAAGCAGGGCAATTTTTTGTGGAGGAAAAGGAGAGGAATATGGGGATTGAATTTATCGACAAACAGGGGACATTTTGCCTGAAAAATGCAGAGCGGAGCAGTTATTTGTATTTTCCGCTGGCAAATGAGCAGGGCATGAGAAGTTGTGTGACACCTTTACTCGGGGGAGATGCGAAGGGAGATCAGAATACCTTTTTACTGCAGCCGGTGAGCAGTGAGGAACTGCACAATAACCGCTCGACCAGAAATTTCTGGTGCAGATTTTCTGATGGAAGGGTATGGTCGGCGACGGGAGTCTCGGCCGCACAGGAGGCAGAGCGGTTTTCGGGACAGGAGGAAAAAACGGAGCTTCTTGCGGGAATGATGTGGCACAAGATTACACGGACGGCGGAAAAACTGGGAATACGGTCGGAGGTGATGTCTTACGTTCCGTATGATGCGGGAAAACTGGAAGTCATGATGGTAACGATTGAAAACATCGGAACGGAGGAATATGCCATCACGCCCATTGCAGCGGTGCCGCTCTATGCACGTTCTGCCGATAATATCAGAGATCACAGGCATGTGACATCGCTGCTTCACCGCATCCGTGTGCGGGAGGAAGGCGTGTTTGTGACGCCGACACTGACCTTTGATGAGAGAGGTCATCAGGAAAATAAAATGACATACGGTGCGGCAGGGTATGCACAGGACGGGAGCATGCCGCAGCAGTTCTATCCAACGGTGGAAATGTTTTTAGGAGAAGGAGGAACTTATCTCGCACCGGAAGCGGTCTATCGGCAGACTGAGGGAAGAAAGCCGCAGGAGGAAGCGGCAGGATATCCGGATGAACTGTGCGGATGTGAGGCGATGGGGGCGTTTGCTTTTGAGCGCTGTACATTGGGGGCAGGGGAGAAGAGAACGTATGTGGTGCTGCTTGGGATGGCCTCGTCCGAAGAGGAACTGCGCAACGAAATGAAAGAATATGGTCTGCCCGGGCGCGCGCAGGCAAAGCTGGAAGATACCAGGCGGTATTGGAGAAAACAGAATAACGTTCTGTATACAACGGGAAACGATAGCTTTGATCAGTGGATGTACTGGGTGGATTTTCAGCCGATGCTCCGCCGGATCTACGGCTGCTCTTTTCTGCCGCACCACGATTACGGAAAGGGCGGAAAAGGGTGGAGAGATCTATGGCAGGATTGCCTGGCGCTACTTGTCATGAATCCGGAGACGGTACGTCCGATGCTGGTGGACAATTTTGCGGGCGTACGCTATGACGGCAGTAATGCGACTATCATTGGCGAAAAACAGGGAGAATTCATTGCGGACAGGAATCACATTACAAGAGTCTGGATGGATCACGGGGTATGGCCGTTTCTGACCACAGAACTCTATATCCGCCAGACGGGAGATCTGTCGCTGTTAAGAGAGCAGGTTCCATTTTTTAAGGATGCACAGAGCTTCCGGGGAGAGCGGTATGATGAGAACTGGGAGCAGAACAGGGGAAACTGGCTTTTAACAAAGCACGGGGACCGGTATGAGGCGAGTATTCTGGAACATCTTCTCGTACAGCATCTGACTTCTTTCTATGATGTTGGGGAACATGGGCAGATCCGCCTGCGGGGAGCGGACTGGAACGATGCGATCGATATGGCAAAAGAGCGGGGGGAAAGCGTGGCGTTTACTGCCGCCTATGCAGGAAATTTTAACGGACTTGCAGAACTGCTGGCGGTTTATCAAAGGAAGACGGGACAGACGGAGTGTGCGCTCTCGGAGGAGCTTTTTATGCTTCTGCCGGACGACCCGGCAGTCTATGAGGACGCGGAGAAAAAGAGAGCGCTTTTGTACCGCTTTTTTGAGGCGACCGCCTGCTGCGTATCCGGAGCAAAGAAAAATATCCCGATTGAGAGGCTGGAGCAGAAGCTGCGGGCGATGGCAGAGTGGATGAAGAGGCATATCAGAGAACAGGAGTGGATCGGCACACCGGAAGGCATGCACTGGTATAACGGCTATTATGACAATCACGGACAGTGTGTGGAGGGAATGGAGCGGACGCAGGGGCAAAGAAAGACGCAGGGTAAAGCTCCGGTGCGCATGATGCTTACAAGTCAGGTGTTTACGATTATGTCCGGTACGGCGACAGATGCACAGGTGAGAGAGATTGTCCGTGCGGCAGACCGCTATCTCTATGATGAAAAAACAGGCGGATACCGTCTGAATACCAATTTTCATGAGGTGAAACTGGATATGGGGCGGATGTTCGGATTTGCTTATGGGCATAAGGAAAATGGTGCAGTGTTCTGCCATATGGCAGTTATGTATGCAAATGCACTGTATCAGCGGGGATTTGTGCAGGAGGGGTATCGTGTGATAAGGTCGTTGTTCGGTCAGTGCATGAATTTTTCTGTCAGCAGAATTTATCCGGGCATTCCGGAGTACTTTAATGCAAAGGGAAGAGGCATGTACCATTACCTTACCGGAGCGGCGAGCTGGCTGATGCTTACGGTGCTGAGTGAAATTTTCGGCGTGAAGGGAGCGTATGGCGATCTGATGATTGCCCCGAAGCTTGTGGCGGAACAGTTTGATGCGGCGGGATGTGCGAGGGTGAACTGTGGTTTCGCCGGAAAGAACATAGAGGTGCGCTATTGCAACTCCAAAAGAAAAGAATACGGTGCGTATGAGATCAGAGAAGCCTTGATAAACGGTGTAAAAACCGTCGGGGCGGACTGTGAGACCGTAGATGCCGCCCAGACAGACAGTTTAGGAAAAAGCATTATCATACCTAAGGAACGGCTCACGGAAACGGTAAATGTGATTGAAGTCTGCCTGGGATAGCAGACAGAAAGAAAGGAAGGAATGCGAATGGATATTGAAGTAAAAGAGTACAAGGAACCGGGATATGCACCGGTCATTGATTTTGAGAGCTGGAGAGTGGCTGTGCTGAATGATATTGATGAACTGGAAATTCCCAATTTGAAAACGATGCAGAAGCATCTGGAAAGTGATGAGGTGTTTGTCCTGCTTAAGGGGCATGTCACTCTTTTTACCGCGGGGGGTGGAGAGAAAATCGGCATGATTCAATGCGTGACGTTAGAACCACTGAAATGTTATAATGTCAAAAAGGGGGTATGGCATACGCACACCTTAGAGAAGGACAGCAGTGTTCTGATCGTGGAAAACCGTAACACCTGCGATGACAATTCTCCGACGGCACCGCTGACGGAGAAGCAGATTTTAGAACTGCGTGCGTGTGCAGCAAAGTAAGCTGCGATGGGGACAAGGGTGGTAACATTTTGGGGTAACATGAAGATACGCACCAAAATCATGCTGATGTATGTGTTGATTCTCTGTTTTTCGATGGGAATCTCGGCACTGGTATTTAAGGTCATAAATGATGACTATGTGGAGGGACAGATCGGCGAGGCAACGGTGCAGACGGTGGATGCATTAAAGGGGAATCTTTCCATTATTTTTGAGAATGTGGAGCAGTTTTCCAATATGATCTATTTTGATGACAATGTGCAGACGGCGCTGGCTTCCACGGATTCGCTCGCGATTGATCCGACGATCAATCAGACGGTCCAGAAGAGTCTTGTGAACATGCTTCTCTCGGCAAATTATATTGAGAGCGTCTATGTGTTCGACCGTTATTTTAACAGTTATTCCTCCAAGAAAATCGCACCGATCCGGGTGGATACCGTGGAACTGGAGAACACCGGGTGGTATCAGCGTGCGGACGAGGGCAACGGTGCGACGATCTACATCTATGATACGGAGGGGGTATTTTCTTATCCGACAAGACCGGAGCACCGGGGCATCTCACTGGTGCGTGCAATTAACAGTGAGACAGACTATGCGAGACTGGCGCTTCTCGTTGTCAATATCAATGAGAGTACGATCACCCGTTTCTTTGAGGATGTGGGAGCGGAGTACGGTGCAAAATACTGCATTGTAGACGGTAAAGACGCGTTCGTGGTAAGCCCGTCTGACATGCCGGAGGAATTATGGGACGAGACGAGGGAGGTATTGTCTCAGACCGGACGGGATGCAGAGTACAGTATCTCAGGTATCGGCGGAGAGTCCTACTGTATTGTACGGCGTGATCTTGGTATTGAGGACTGGAGCATTGTGGGCATGGTGCCGATGAATAACAATCTTCCAAACGGTTCCTTCCAGAGGACGCTGGTTGTACTTTTTGTTGCACTAAATATTGTGGTAGCTGTGCTATGTTCCCTGTCACTCTTCCGGCTGATTTTCCGTCCACTGTCGCAGATCGGGGAATATATGGCGGCAGTGGAGCACGCGGAATTTAAGGAAATTCCGACGGAGGAGTGCGGCAATAACGAGATTATCCAGTTGAAGCGCGGATTTAACTCCATGGTGAATGCGATAGCGGGATTGCTTGAAAAAGTGAAGCAGGAGGAACAGACGCTGGCAAGAAATGAGTTTGAAATACTGCAGGCACAGATCAATCCGCATTTTTTGTATAATACGCTGGACGCCATCTCGGCACTCGCTCTGACCGGACAGCAGGAGAGCTGTTTTCAGATGACACAGGCGCTGGGGCAGTTTTACAGAAACAGCTTAAACAGCGGCAGACAGATTGTGACGGTACAGGATGAGATTGACTGTGTGAAAAATTATGTCACGATTTTAAATATCCGTTATGACAACAAGATCAATCTTGAGTGTGAGATACAGGATGAAATTCTTGAATGGAAGATGTTAAAGCTGGTATTGCAGCCGGTTGTGGAGAATGCGGTGCATCATGGAATCCGGAATCGGGAGGGGGACGGAACGATCTGGATTGTGGGGTATTCCTGTGACGAGGAACTGATTTTGAGCGTGGTGGATGACGGAGTAGGTATGACAGAAGAAAAGCAGCAGGAAATTCTCTCGGGAAAGAGTCAGAAAGGAAAATCCGGTTTCGGACTTTACAGTGAGATACAGAGGATTTCCTTGTTTTACGGAATCAAAAATCCGATTACGATCATCAGCGAGCCGGACGGGGGAACGGAGATTACCATCTGCTTAAAGAAACTTCAGGGGGAAAAAGAATGAGTGTCAAGGTATTGATTGTCGATGATGAAAAGCTGGAACGTGTGCTGATCAGCAATTCTGTGGAGTGGGAAAAAAACGGTTTTGAGGTGATTGGGGAAGCCGGAAACGGCGAGGAGGCGCTGGAATTTTTTGATATGAATCAGCCGGATCTGATACTGACGGACATCAATATGCCGTTTATGGATGGCGTGACGTTTGCGCAGCATATCCGGGAGCGCTCAAAAAGCTGTCATATCATTATGCTGACAGGATACCGGGAATTTGAGTATGCAAGAAAGGCAGTGGCGCTCGGGGTGGACGAATTCCTGGTAAAGCCCATTAACGCCATGGAGGTTACGCGTGCAGCGGTTGCCAGCAGGGAGAAGATTAAAACGGAGAGGGGCGCCGACAGGGAGATGGCGCATTTAAAACAGGAGGCGATCGGCAGCCGGTTATTGCTGCGCGATGCCTTTTTGCAGAGACTGCTGGAACAGCGCGTGGAGGAAGAGGAAGCACTGCATAAGCTTCAGATGTTTCAGCTCACAAGGTTGCTTGCACCCGGCGTGTGTGTCAGTGTGAATGTGCGCGTGACAGACGGTGGACAAAAACAGGAGATCTGTACCTATATCCTGGAATGGTGCCGGAAACATACAACCGCGGGGGTATGTTTCCTTCATTATCTCAATCATATTGTGCTTTTCTACGGCGCAGAGGATGCCGCACGGATCACCGGGGAGATGCAGTCACTTCTTGAGGAGATGAAGGAGAGAAACGGCTGTGTGATTACAGTGGGAGTCAGTGAAGAGGGGCAGGGACTTCCTGCGATCTCAAAGGCATATCAGCAGACGCAGAAGGTCAATGCGCTCGGGATGATCTGTGGTGGAAAGCGGCTGTGGAATTACGGGGACTACGAGAAGATCCGCAACCGCAGACAGAAGATGACGGAGATGAACTGGAAGAATCTGGAAATTGCCATGACAGGAGGCAGCCTTAAACGTGTAGAGGAATGTGTGGACGCTTATGCAGCGGAATTGGACGCAGCCGGTGTACCGGAGGAAATCTATTTAAAAATCATGGCAATGGAGATTGCGGAGCGCATGGCAGAAGTGCTGGCAAGACAGGGCAGGAGTGTGTCCGATGTGGTGGGCGAGCAGCAGTATTACCGCATGGTAACGGAAATTGACGGTATAGCGGCAATGCAGATGTTTTTAAAAGAGGTGGCAGGCAGAATTCTCGCGCAGACGGAGGGGAGCCGGACGAAAAAAGGAAATGCGCTCGTTGCGAATGTGAAAGTATTCATTGAACAGAATCTTGGCAATCCGGAATTAAGCCTCCGGCTGATTGCACAGGAACTGTATATGAATGGAAGTTATTTAAGCAGGGTGTTCAAGCAGGAAACGGGGGAGAGTCTGACCGAATACATCACGCGCAAAAGAATCGAGAAGAGCATGCAGCTTATGGACGAAACTTCCATGAAAGCGTACGAGATCGCAGAGCAGGTGGGAATCAAGGATGCGCATTATTTCAGCATCTGCTTTAAGAAGTATGTCGGAGTTACCGTAAAGGAATATAAAAACAGAGAGAGGTAAAAATCCTACACTTTTTAGGCAAAATATTAAATTGAGGGGGAAGATACATTTTTATATACTGTAATCAACATAGAAAGCATGCTGATGTTAAAAGTAAAAATGTATTGGAGGAAGTAAAATGTTAAAAAGATGGAAAAGAGTAATGGGGATACTTCTTGGGGCATCGATGGTGCTCGGAATGACTGCCTGCGGCGGCACGGATACAGCTGCAACCGGGGAGGCAAAGAGTGCGGAAAGCACAGCGTCAGCGTCCAGTGAGAGCGCGCCGGATGCTGCAGCGTCAGACGGTGAGACCGTGACACTTAATGTGTGGCATCAGTGGTCGAACGACACGAACGAATTGAAGGCAAAATATGAGGAGGCAGTTGCTGCGTATATGGAGGAGAATCCGAATGTGGTAATCCATTCGGAGACACTTGATACAGAGGCATACAAGACAAAAATTAACGCAGAGTTCGCAGGAGATGCGGATGGAATCGACGTATTCTACTGGTGGGGTGCAGGTACGGCGAAGAAATTCGTGGAGGCGGATAAGCTGCTGGCACTGGATGATTACATTACCGATGATGTGCGTTCGCGGATGCTGGAGGGATCTACCGGAGCATTTGAGTATGACGGAAAATTATATTCCGTTCCGATGTTTTCCTGGTATATGACATTGTTCTGCAATACCGAGTTATTTGACGAGGCGGGGGCAGCCATCCCGACAACATATGATGAACTGGTTGATGCAGTGGAGAAACTCTCGACACTGGACGGCATCACGCCGATGGCATCCGGCGCAAAGGACGGATGGAATGCGGCATTTATGTATCAGGCGCTGGCACTTCGGGAAGTGGGCGCTGATAATGTCAATGCCATGCTGCAGGGAGAAGTACCTTTCGGCGAGGATGCAGGTTATGCCGAAGCGGCGCAGAAGGTCATTGATCTGTACAATATGGGAGCATTCGGCAAGAACCCGTTGGAGGGCGGCAACGACGATGCCAACGCGGCATTCGGAAGCGGCAAGGCGGCGATGCGTCTGACCGGAAGCTGGTACGCTAACAGTATTTATACCGATGAGCAGACGACGATTGACCCGGAGAACGTAGTGGCAGTCGGGATTCCAACGATTGACGGAAAAGGCAATGCATCCGATTACTGCGGCGGATTCGTAGAGTCCTTCTGGGTTAACAAGAATACGGCATATCCGGAGGAGGCAGCGAAGTTTGCAATTTATATCAATGAGAAAATGGGAGTTGCCTGCTATGAGACAGGTTCCGGCTTTAGCGGATGGACGACAGAGGCAGATGAGAGCAACTTAAATCCGCTGTTCATTCAGATCAAGGATCTGCTGGCAGAGGGCAAGACAGGTGTGCTCGCGTGGGATACTTCTCTGGATTCCATGCCTGCAACGGTTCACAACGAGCAGACACAGACATTATTTGCACCGGGAGCGGATGTAGATTCTTTCATTCAGGCACATGAGGATGCCATCAATAATTAGGATTAAAAAAGCTTGGGGAAGGCGGCAGATCGAAGCTTTCCCCTTTTTTTACCCAATTTTAGGGAAAATGGGTGAAAGTGAGCCGGCAATGAACGGGTAAAACAGACAGGAGGAACAAACTATGGAGAGAATGTTGGGAAGAAAGAGAAATATTGCAATATTTGTACTTCCTGCATTATTGATTTTTCTTTGCTTTACAATCGTTCCCTTATTTATTTCCGGATTTTACAGTCTCTTTGAATATGACGGAATCGGGAAAATGAATTTTGTGGGATTGCAGAATTATATTGAGACGTTAACGAAGGATGCGTATTTTCTCGGAGCAGTAAAAAATTCATGGATACTGGCAGGTGCATCGGTATTTATCCAGCTTCCGATTGCTCTTCTTCTGGCGCTGGTACTGGCGCGTGGAGTGAGGGGAGAACAGTTCTTCCGGACAATTTACTTTGTGCCGGTGGTGATTTCAAGTATGGTAATCGGTCAGCTGTGGATGAAAATTTTTCACAGCGAGTACGGTCTGCTCAATATTTTCCTTAGTCTGTTTACCAGGCAGCCGGTGGAATATTCCTGGCTCACCAATCCCAAAACTGCATTCTTATGTGCGGTGATCCCGAGTGTATGGCAGTATATCGGATATCACATGCTGATTTTCTATGCGGGCATCAAGTCGATTTCAACGGACTACTATGAGGCGGCAAAAATTGACGGGGCGTCCAATGTGCAGGCGACTTTCCGCATTACGCTGCCACTGCTGGCACCGGTGTTAAAAACATGCATCATTTTTGCACTGACGGGTTCCTTAAAGGCATTCGATCTGATCTATGTTATGACAGGCGGCGGCCCCAACCATGTCAGCGAGGTGCCGGCAACCTTGATGTACAGTAATCTTTTCCGTAAGAGTCTGTATGGATATGGAAGTGCACAGGCATTCTTCATTGTGGTTGAATGCGTGATCTTAAGTATGGTAATTGGAAAAATGTTTAAACGTGCAGAAGAAAATGCAGCGGCGATCTAGGGGGTGTGGCAATGAAGAAAAGAGCAGGAACAATCATAAAGTATATCGCATTGATTGCGGTTGCAGTGATTCAGATCTTCCCGTTATACTGGCTGATTACATTTTCCTTAAAGAGTAATGTGGAAATTTTCGGCGATAATGTGATCGGATTGCCGCAGCACTGGCGGTTTGAAAATTATACGGAGGCATTGACAAAGTCTTCGCTGATCCGGTATTTCTTTAATTCGGTATTTTATTCGGCGGTAACGGTGCTTGTGGCGGGATTGCTTTCGGCGATGGCTGCCTACGCCATTGCACGGATGTACTGGAAGAAACGAAATACCGTGTTTACCATTTTCTCCGTTGGAATTATGATTCCGGCGCAGGCAGCGTTGCTGCCGCTGTTCCAACTGTTGGATAAGATAGGATTAAAAGGCGGTTATCTGGGACTGCTGATTCCGTATATTGCGGGAGCCATTCCCATGAGCGTGATGATCCTGACGGGTTTCTACAAGGGGATTCCAAAGGAAATTGAAGAGGCGGCGTGCATTGACGGCTGCGGACTGTGGCGCTGTTTTTTCTCTATTATCACACCGATCGTAAAGCCGGCACTTGCCACCGCGTCGATCTTCACATTCCTCGGTACGTGGAATGAGTTGATGTTGGCGAACACTTTTGTGGATAAAGATGTCTATCGGACACTTCCGGTGGGAATTATGTCTTTTGCAGGGCAGTATTCCACAGACTGGGGATTGATCGGAGCCGGTATGGTTATTGCAACATTGCCGACCATTCTGATCTATTTTCTGCTGAGCAATCAGGTGCAGGAGAGCCTTGTGGCAGGTGCGGTCAAAGGATGACAATATAAGATGCAGACAGGAAAAGAGCCGGCGTGCGCCGGTTCTTTTCTTTTGCGCAGGAGTGTGCTATACTCGGTAACAAATGAGGTTTGATGAGAGACCTGCTGTGCAAAAGCGGGAGAGGAGCAACATGTTATATTACCGGGAGATCAGGTTAAAAGATCAAAGAAAATGTCTTTTGAAAAATGCGGAACGGGCGGATGCGGCGGCATTTCTGCATTATTTTACACAGGCGCACGCGGAGACGGATTTTCTGACAACGTATGCGGACGAAGGAACGCACACGGTGGAGGATATGGAAGAGCGGCTTGCCGTGCAAAAGGAGAGCCGCACGGAGATTGAGATCTGTGCATTTGTGGACGGCATCCTCGTGGGATCGGCGGGAAACCATGCGCTTAGCACGCGCGAGAAGCTAAGGCACCGCGCGGATTTCGGCATCAGTATCCTGCGGGAATACTGGGGACAGGGAATCGGCGCGGCGCTGACCGGCGCCTGCATTGACTGCGCGAAAGAAGCCGGATTCCGCCAGCTGGAGCTTGAGGTGGTCGGTGACAATGAGAACGCGGTGAGACTGTATAAGAAGTACGGGTTTGTGGAATACGGAAGAAATCCGCGGGGCTTTCTGACACGCGACGGCAGATGGCAGGAACTCGTGCTGATGCGGCTGGAGCTGGAAGATACGGATGCGCGGAAAAGTGGCGCGGTCTAAGCTGGAAGAAGCGAAAGCGTGGACAATAATGCGGTCTGAACTGGAAATACAGATGCGTGGAAAAGTGGTGCGGTCTGAGCTAGAAGAAGCGAAAGCGTGGACAATAATACGGTCTGAGTTGGAAGTACAGATGCGTGGGAAAGTGGTGCGGTCTGGGGTGGAAGATGCGAAGGCGCAGACAATAATGCGGGGAATGGAGAGAGCAATGTTTTTTAAGGAAGATACGACATTTAATGATATCCGGGATAAATCGCTGCAGCAGTGGCTGGATGAGATGGAGCAGCATGAGGACGTGGCAGTCCGGGGCGGCGTGAAGCTGACAAGAGAGTATGTGCAGTATTTGAAGGATGAGATCGGAAGGCTCCGGCATGAGAATGAAGTGAAGAATGCCTATCTGAAAAAGCTGCGGGAGAAGAAGTAGGAGGTACAGAACGTGCCGGAGAATACAAATATCATTTTCTTTGATGAATATAAAAAGCTGGATAAACTTTGTTCGGAAATGTACGGTAAAAACAGCGGCGGCGTTACCTGTTATCTGAATGATATGATAGCTGTTCCGGTCATGCAGAGAAACAGGATTCCGGAATGGAATCAGACATATGATAAGCTTAGAGAACTAAGACATATAAGGAATCAGATGGCACACGGGGAAGGTTCGTTTGAGGATTATCCCTGTAGCGAAGAAGATGTCTTATGGCTTTTCGAGTTCCGGAGTAAGATCATGGATATCTCAGATCCGCTGGCTGTATATCGAAGACAGACAGAGGGAAGCACGTATGCAACCCGCGCAAAAGGAGAGCACCAGCTGGCTGTAGATCACTGGCAGACAGAGGAAAGCATGCATGCAGTCCGCGCAAAAGAAGATTTTCTGTGGGCTGTAGATCAAAGTCAGACGGAGAGAAATATCGCAGACTATGAAAGAATGAAAATGGACAATGCAGAAGTGATCGACCAGGAAGAAAATGATTCTTTTGAGAAAAAACACAGCATGTTAAAGGAAATTGCCGTTTTCGGATTGATTGTGCTGATCGTTGCAGCTGCCGTGTTGATCTTTGGCAAAGTTTATGTGGAATATTTTCTGCTTTCATAATTAGCGGAGTGAGGAAATAAATAAGCGGGTATCAAGAGAAAGAGGGTTAAAGCAATGAAATATCAGTCGGTTGCCATTCTTGGCGCAGGAGCAGTGGGTTCGTATGTCATGTGGGGGCTTGCAAAAAAGAAAGAGATTGATCTGTGCGTAGTCGCATCGGGAGAGCGGAAGGCGCGCTATGAGAGGGACGGCTTTGTCATTAACGGGCAGGTGTATCACCCTGTGGTCAGGACGCCGGAGGAGGCTTCCGGTGTCGATCTTTTAATCGTTGCCACCAAGTATCAGGCGCTTCACCCGGCACTCGGCGATATTCAGACCGTGGCAGGTGAACACACGACAGTGATGAGTCTGATGAACGGCGTGGACAGCGAGGAGATCATCGGAGAGGTCATTGATCCGTCCCAAATTGTCCATTCATTGATCAAGGTTGCCTCGGAGCGAAAGGGCAATCAGGTGGTATTCGATCCGGAGACGACCATCGGTATTGTATATGGAGAAGCGGATCTTAGCAGAGGCACCGGACGCATTGAGGCGCTGAATGATCTTTTCGCGGATACAGGGCTGCACTACCGTGCAACAGACGTCATCCTCACGGAGATCTGGAGCAAATTCCGGCTCAACGTGCCGAACAACCAGGCACAGGCGATGGTGGGATGCGGGGTAGGCGCCTACCGTGACAGTGAGCATGTGGCATTTTTACGGGACCGGCTGCGGGAAGAGGTGGACCGGATCGCGGAGAAAAAGGGGATCGATTTTGACAAGGCGGATACCTCGTCCACTTTCGGCAGTAAGATGCGGGATCGGGCGCGCTATTCCACGCTGCAGGATCTGGATGCGGGGCGCCACACGGAAGTGGACATGTTCGCCGGCGCGGTGGTGCGCATGGGGCGTGAACTGGGAATTCCGACACCGTACAATGAGTTTACCTACCATATGATAAAGGCGCTGGAGGAGAAAAACGACGGGAAGTTCGATTATGAGTAGGGGATGGGGAAAATAGGATAAGAAGAATGACGGGAAGTCCGATGGGAAATGATCGGATTTCCCGTTTTTCGCATAGAAAAGAGATGGCGTGGGGAACTTTTGGAGGCTGAAAAAGGTTGTAGATTCCGATGGTTTTTGCGGGATGCCGACGGAATATGATAATTTTCGACAAATGCGGTATGACAAAATTTTTTATTATTAGGAAAGAGAAGGTGGCGTATATGGAGAAAATGGATAAGGTGATGGAGGGCGTTTTGGAATATTTAAAACATAAGAGGGTAATTACGGAATTGGAGAAAGACATCCTTTCAACAGCGCAAATCTGTCAAACAAAACCATTTAACAGACAGGCGGCTGAGAAAAAAATAGTGGAAATCAATGTAAAATATACTGAAATATATAGCGTTGTCCTTGTAACTCCGGGGATCAATCCCAAACCACTTTTGGTGATGGAAGATGGGGAGGTGTGGGATAGTCTTTATCTGCAGTTGGGAGCATTGTGTAGCAAAGAGCTGGTTGTGATTGGGGAGGAGAAGATGGGGCGGAGGTTTTAGGTAATAACAAGAAAAAAATACGATAAGTGATGGAAAGGAGTGAATTTTTAAAAACATAAAACGTAGTTTATAGGTCGGTATGATTAAATTAAATGGATAATTGACAATATGGCATATATGCCATATAATAATTACAAAGGAGATTGCATGACGGACTTTGAATTGATTGCATATGAAAAAGAAAACGGAGAAGTTCCTGTAGAGGAATTTCTCAATTCTGTTCATCCCAAGATGAGAGCTAAGATATATGGTTTGATGGGAATCTTGCAGGAAAAAGGAAATATGCTTAGAGAACCATATAGCAAGCATCTGGAAGATGGTATTTTTGAGCTACGTTGCAAATTCGGAAGCGGTATTACCAGAGTATTATATTTTTTCTATTATGAGGGAAAAATTATAATGACGAATGGTTTTGTTAAGAAAACACAGAAAACTCCCAAAGAGGAGATACAGATTGCAAAAGATAGAAGAAAAGATTTCATAGAAAGGGTGATGAAGGATGAGAACATTTGATGATATGCTTTCTAATCAGTTGAAGGATGAAGAATTTAGAAAAGAGTATGAAGCAATTCAGCCAGAGATGGATGTTATCAGAGCTATCGTAGATGCAAGAACATCACAGAATCTTACACAGAAAGAGCTTGCGGAGCGTACTGGTATTAATCAGGCTGATATTAGTAAGCTTGAAAATGGAACAAGAAATCCTTCTGTCAATTTGCTTAAAAGATTAGCAGATGGAATGGGAATGGCTCTTAAGATTGAGTTTGTACCGAAACAGAAAGCGTGATTATATGACCTCACTGAATTGGTGTCTGGTGAGGTCTTTTATGTAGGTTTGTCAAACATAGAGACCGTTTCAAGTTTTGTGTATACTACAAAAATTGATATAAGATTTGTGAATAGTTACGAATGGGCAGAGACGATTTCCCAGGTTCTGACGATACTTCATATTTTGTGTTATACTTGCCATGCGAGGATGTTCCTTTTGGTAGATTTGTTTTGTGGTGATTCAAATATAACATGTGTTATATTTTATACATCGGGGCTCTTTCTGATTTTATGAAAGAGGTGTTCATATGAGTATTAAGAGACGTGATAGTAAAAATAGAGTATTACGCACAGGAGAGAGCCAGAAAAAAGATGGTCGGTATATGTATAAGTACACCGACAATGAAGGAAAAATTAAATATGTATCGGATACAAAGAAGCGGCTGCGGGAAATAATGCGTTTAAGGTCAATCGTTATTATCACACGGATTGGATGGCAGAGAACGAGCTTCCGTTGAAAGCAGAAGGCTTGAGTCTGGATGCTGTTTATGAGAATTTTGTTCGCCAACTGGCTGGCACTGAATTGGAGCAGACAGAAGGCGCGCAGGAAACATTGCCGGAAGCGGTTCAGCGAAGTGAACAGAAAGCAAAGTTGCAAAAGCAGATTGGGAGCCTACAGGCAAAGATACGAAAAGAAAAGCAGCTGAATAAGCAGGTGGAAATGAATGCGGAATTAAAAAAATTAAAAAATCTTTTAAACAAGATTGTCAGATAGAAAAAGAGGTGAAACTGGTGGGAAATTTTGAATACAGAGATTTGGCACCAATTGACAATATCGAAAACGGCGACAAATATATAGAAGCCCTTGACTGGGCATTTCAAAATAAGAAAGTTAAGAACATTGCGTTGACAGGCCCTTATGGTGCAGGCAAGAGCAGCGTTATTGAAACTTTTCTTGCGCAGGATGATGAGAAGAATAACAAGGGTATTCCCTTTCGTGCGAATCCCATCAGAAAGAAATCTCTTAAAATCTCTATGGCCACCTTCTTTAAAGGAAAGGCTTTGGAGAATGAGGACTCGGCAGAAAAAATTAAGGTAGATGCTGACGAGGTTGAAAAGGGAATCTTAAAGCAGCTTTTTTACAAAGTAGAATCAGGCAAAATCCCGCAAAGCCGATATAGAAAGATACATAAAATAAAATTTTTTCCGGTGTTTGTTAGTATTTTGGCTGCAATGATATTTACGGCTATTCTGTCTGATATTTTTGCGCCAGAAAAGCTTAGTACCTTTGTCGAGACGGTAAGTAACTTCCTTTCAAGAAAAAAACTGTCCCATATCAATACATATTTTTTTATCGGAATGCTTTTCACGGTAACATCTGGCATAATTGCTTATCTGTATTGCACAGTGATTTCGAGATTCAGGATAAAGGAAGTAAAGCTGCCCAGTGATACAACCATTCAAAGTAGTAGAGAAGAAGCAGATTCTGTTTTTAATAAAAATCTTGACGAAATCATGTACTTTTTTGAAGCTACTGGGTATAGAATCGTATTTTTTGAAGACTTGGATCGTTTGGATGACCCGAAAATTTTTGTTCATCTTCGCGAGCTGAATAATCTTCTTAATAACGATGATGCCATTAAACGAAAGCCAATCGTTTTTGTTTATGCTGTCAGAGATGACATTTTTTCCAAGGAAGATAGAACCAAGTTCTTTGATTTTATCATTCCTATCATTCCTGTAATTAACAAAACAAACTCTGGGGAGATTCTCCTTCAGCGGCTTCAAGAGGCAAAGGGGAAAGCCATTGAGCACAATATATCACAGGGGTTTGTATTGGATGTTTCTCCGTATGTTTCGGATATGCGCGTTTTGCAAAATATATATAATGAGTTTGTTATATACAAAGATACATTGAGGACAACGCAGGAACTTTCATTGTCGGATGAGCAAATGCTTGCAATGATCATCTTCAAAAATATCCATCCGAGTGATTTTGCAGATATACAAAGCGAATCGGGCGTTATCAAACAAGCTTTTGAGGATAAACAAAGGTTTATTTCGGCAAAGAAACAGGAAATGCAAGCAGAAATTGATGACTATGAAACCACAGTAGAGCGATATCAAGCAGATAGCATGAAGTCGGTGAGAGAAATCAAGTATGCGATGTTTGGAGAGCTAATGGGACGATTGGGAACTCCAGAGTCTTTGAGAGCTGGGTGGGATGCAATTTCCGCAAGTGAAATCATGGATGATAAATTTGATTTAGTGCAATTACTTAGTAAAAATTATAATGAAATTTATTATTATAGAAATGGATATTCTAACCAAACATCAATAAATAAAGAAACGCTCGAATCCTACATCGAACGGTGGAAGGAAATCAATCGGGTAAGAGAAAACGGGCTGCAGAAAATACAGGAAAATTTGCAGCAACTTAGAATGCAGCAACATGATCTTTCAGGGCTTTCGATCGCTAAGCTGTTGGAAGAATATTTACCAGAGGAAGTATTATCAGAAACAGTTCGACGGAATAAAGTGCTTGTATTTCTTCTTCGCAGAGCCTATATTGACGAAAAGTATGCCAACTATATCAACTATTTTAAAGGAACAAGTATTACTAAGGATGATATGAATTTTATCCTTTCGGTGAAGAACCGAGAACCCCTTGCATTTGACTATCAGCTGACTAAGACGCCAATGGTGATTCAAAGACTACAAGAGTATGAATTTGAGGAAAAGGCTATTTATAATTTTACCTTACTTGAAGAATTGCTATCGGAAAGTGAATCAGTAAAGCTAAGTGCTTTTATTAACCAGTTATCTGATGAAAGAGAAATCAGTTGGCGCTTTATTGATGAGTTTTTCGGCTGCACCAAGCAAAGAAAGCAGTTTATTCAATTGTTGTCCAAAAAGTGGACTGGAATGTGGACGCATATCAGTGCAGATGCAACAATGACCTATGATCACAAACTGGAATACCTATGCGAAATCATAAATACTTCTCCAATTTCTGTAATTGAGGCGTTAAATGTAGACGGCAGTATGACGGCATTTTTTGAACAGAATGAAGACATCCTTCAGGAGTTAGAATCTTGCGAAAATGAAAAAATCATTTCGGTGATCCAGTGCCTGAATGTTCACTTTACTCGCTTGCTAATAGAAAATGTTGCAAATAATATTTTGGATGCAGTTTTCGATGGGAATTTCTTCGGTCTGAATCAAGAAATGATCCAGACGATAGTGCGGTATAAAAATAGCAGCATGGTTGGTGATTTGACCACTCGCCCATATTCTACACTGATCAATCTAAAGTACTTGCCTTTGCTCCAGTGTGCTCAGGACAATATCAAATTATATGTTCGTGAAATTGTTTTGACGAATGAAGCTTTGAAGGATAGCACAGAGGATATTATTGATCTGCTTAAGCATTTGGACGGTATGACGGAATTACAGATTCGGATCGTTCGGCAGGAGCAATTTGTGCTAAGTAATATTGAAGATTGTGCAGGTGATTTGGCTCAAAAAAATAAAGAACAATGGAGTGCTGTTTGGGATGAGCTTCTTATGGAAAATATTATTGAGCCTAATTGGAATAATATCATTAAGTATTGGAAGATTTATAGCCTTACAGATACGCTAAAAGAATATGTATCCACCCAGGTCGATGTATTAAAAATGGATGATACTACTGCTGTAAGCGATGAATTTATAAAGGAATTCATAAATTCTGAATTCAACGGAGAAATCCAAAGAAAGCTCATACCCGTGTTGAAGATGGATGACTTTGATATGGATGTTTCAACGATCGATCCGTTCACATTGAAAATCATGATCGATTGCAGATATTTTGCATTTTCTGCTGAGCGATACGAAAGTCTTGCAGAAATCTCGACTGATATCGGTGTGGCTTTCATAACGCAGAATCAGGCAGATTTTATGGTGGAAAAAGATGGCATTACTATGTCGGATAGATTGTTTGAACGACTTATGCTCAGTGAACATATTCAGAAAGAATATAAGGATGAATTGTTTGTCGAATATGCCGAAAGATGCATGACAGAAGGTGTAGCCATGAAAATGGCTGCATTGAAATTGCCGGTTACAAAGAATATTGTGGATACGGCGATGAACTGTGTAGAGCAGAAAGATAAAGCGGAAATTCTATTCGAAAACATCGAGGTATACGGCGCTGATGATCTTCCGCGAAAATTCGATGAGCTTGGCGGAAAATATGCTGATCTTGTTGACCGTACAAAACGCCATGAGGTTCTTTTGCCAGCAACGCCGGAAGATTATTTGTTGGCTGAATATCTGGAAAAGATCGGATATATCACAAGTAAGGAAGAAAAAATAGAAAAACAATATGACGCTGTTTTGGAAAAAGAAAAAACGCAAAAATTTTTAAAGCTTCGTATTAAGAAAGTATAAGAGGAGGAAAAACGGAATGGATAAGATGAAAATCCGTGAGAAGTACAACAGCATTTACAGAGAGGAGATACCTTGTGTAACTCCCCACGTATGTCGCCACACGTTTGCTTCTAAGATGGCAAGGTCGGGGATGAACCCAAAGACGTTGCAACTGATAATGGGGCATAGTGAAATAGGTGTAACACTTAACGTCTATACACATTTAGTTTTCGTCGATTTACAGCGAGAAATGCAAGAAATAAGCAAGTTGCAAAGCTAATACTGCAACATGATTTTGCAACTTATTTTGCAACTTTTGACCCTAAAAATATGGGGATTTATAAAAAATTATACGAAGATATGGAAATTGTCGATAAGTCGGGAAATGCCCAGAAATAAAGAAAAATTTCGACATCACGGGAGATTTATATACATGATTAAAATACTATTTATCTGCCACGGCAACATCTGCCGTTCCCCCATGGCAGAGTTCATTTTAAAAGACAAAGTCGAAAAGCGGCATCTCACCTCCCGTTTCGAGATTGCTTCCGCCGCCACCTCCACAGAAGAGATCTGGAACGGAAAAGGCAATCCGATCTATCCGCCGGCGCAGGCAGAATTAAGACGGCGGGGAATTGGCGGGACGGCGTACACGGATTTTAGCGGCAAGCGCGCCAGACAGGTGACAAGGGAAGACTATGAGCATTATGACTATCTGCTCTGTGCAGATACTGCGAATATCCGCAATACGATCAGGATTACGGGAGCAGATACGAAGGGCAAGATCCGGCTGTTGTTAGATTACACGGACAGATCGGGCTGCTCGATCGCAGACCCTTGGTACAGCGGTAATTTTGAGGATACCTACCGGGATGTAGATGCCGGATGCGAGGGATTTCTGGCGTACTTAAAAGAAAAAGGCGCAATATAGAGAAGATGCCGGCAATGCACCGTGCCGCACATATTTTACAAAATATTTGAAAAAATATCTTGAAAACCCCAGAATGATGTGGTATAAATGTTACAACATTAAATTGTTAAAGCATGAAAGGCTATGAAGGAGACTCTTATCTTCAGACATCGACAGGAATACAGCGTCACCGACTGAGAGCGCTGTTTGGGAGAGCAGATAACGGGAACACTCTGGAGCAGACTGGTCGAACAGGCGGTTATCCTGCGGGTAGAAGTAAGAGCGGGACGGCAGCGGTAAAGTAGGTCAGTACGTTGGTGCGCGTTAAGCACAAAGAGTGGAAGAATGATTTTTACGAATCATTTTTCAAAGCGGGTGGTACCGCGGGAATACAAGCAGAAGTTGCAGAAGAAGATCCCGCCCCGGAAAGACAGTTTGTCTTTCCGGGGCTTTTTTCATTCATAGGAAATTACGTCCTATGAATGAAAAAGCCCTCCGGCAGGATCGCACTGCGTCGGAGTAGAATTATGTCGCTGGAGCAATCCGCCGCAGGAGGAGAATCCTGCAAAGCAGGATTCTTTCTTGGTCTATAGGAAATATTGCATCAGGTTAAATGAGAAAACAGTGTGTCCTATAGAGCAGAAGCCCTGACAGGCGGGATATGCACCTTGTGGAAAGGCAGAGAGTGCTCTGCATACCGCATCGGGCAGCCAGCCAAGGCTGGCATAAGTGTGCGGCAAATGTACACAGGGTTTTTGAAAAAGCAACCGATGCACGAAAGAAATCCCGTCCCGCACCTAGATCAATCCGGCAGCGCCGGACGAAAAGGAGCGTACAATATGGAATATGTAACAGGAGTGAGCAAAAAAGAAACGGTGGAAATCAGTGAAATCCTTTCCGGGGATTTCGAGGGAAAACAGGTAAAAGTGAATGGCGCCGTCCACACCATCCGCGATATGGGCGAGGTCGCATTTGTGATCCTGCGCAAGAGAGAGGGATTACTGCAGTGCGTATTTGAAGAGGGAAAAACAAAGTTCGATTTAAAAGAACTGAAGGAAGCGTCGACCATCGAGGTGGAGGGAACCGTGCGGGTGGAGCACCGCGCGCCGAACGGATTTGAGGTACGTCTGGATACAATCCGCGTGTTGTCGGAACCGGCGGAACAGCTTCCGTTTGCGATTTCCAAGTGGAAACTGCCAACGACGTTGGAGACGAATCTGGATCACCGTGCGATCGCGCTGCGCAACGTCAGAGAGCGGGCGAAGTTCCGCATCCAGGAGGGCGTGGTCAGAGGATTCCGTGATTTTCTGTACAGCGAAGGGTTTACGGAGATTCATACACCGAAGATCGGAGCGAAAAGCGCCGAGGGCGGCGCAAATCTGTTCCGGCTGGAGTATTTTCACAGACCGGCAGTGCTGCAGCAGAGCCCGCAGTTTTACAAGCAGATGATGGTGGGCGTGTTCGACCGGGTATTTGAGACCGCGCCGGTGTTCCGTGCGGAAAAGCACAATACCAAGCGTCATTTGAACGAATATACCAGCCTTGACTTTGAGATGGGATACATCGACGGATTTGAGGACATCATGGCGATGGAAACCGGATTTTTACAATATACCATGAAGCTTTTGGAGCGGGATTATGCCAAGGAATTAAAGATGCTTGGCGTGACGCTTCCGAATGTGGAGCAGATCCCAGCGGTTCGCTTTGATGAGGCGAAACAGAAAGTGGCGGAAAAATATCACCGCCAGATCAGAAATCCTTACGATCTTGAGCCGGAAGAGGAAGCGCTGATCGGACAGTATTATAAGGAAGAATGTGGTGCGGATTTTGTATTTGTGACACATTACCCGTCGAAAAAACGTCCGTTTTATGCGATGGACGATCCGACAGATCCGACATACACGTTGAGCTTTGACCTGTTGTATCACGGACTGGAGATCACGACAGGCGGTCAGAGAATTCACGATTATCAGATGCTACTGGATAAGATTGAGAAGCGCGGCATGACGACCGAGGGCATGGAACAGTATCTGGCGGTATTCAAATACGGCATGCCGCCGCACGGCGGATTGGGAATCGGACTTGAGCGCCTGACCATGAAGCTGGTCGGTGAGGACAATGTCCGCGAGACAACCCTGTTCCCAAGAGATTTGAGCCGCTTGGAACCGTAGAAAAATACAAAGCAACAACGAGGCTTAAATTCCATTTGGATTCTAAGCCGCCTGGAATCGTAGACAAGACCCAAAGAACAAAGCGGCTTAAAATAACAGCAGAAAAGGAACCACACATGAACATAGAAGAACAGATTGCAGACTACAAGCCGTACAATGAGCAGGAAGCACACGATCAGGCAGTGATGCGGCAGCTCCTTGCCACACAGCCGGATTTATTTACAAGGGAGAATCAGGTGGCGCATATGACAGCGTCATCGTGGCTGTTAAATGCCACACATGACAAGGTGCTGATGATCTACCACAACATTTATCACTCGTGGGCGTGGACGGGCGGTCATGCGGACGGAGACAGAGACCTTTTGGCGGTTGCGAAGCGCGAGGCGATGGAGGAGACCGGCGTGACAGAAATCCGGGTGATTTTGGAAGACATCTTTTCGCTTGAGATTCTGACGGTCGACGGGCATGAGAAGCGTGGAGTCTACGTGCCGTCGCATCTGCATCTGAATGTGACGTATCTTCTGGAGGCGGATGAAGCCGAAGTGCTTCGCATCAAGCCGGACGAGAACAGCGGTGTGCGGTGGTTTTCACTGGAGGAGGCGCTCGCGGCGTGCAGTGAGCCGTGGATGATTGAGAGAGTATACAAAAAGCTGAATGCAAAAGTGCGGGAGCGTTTCGGCGGGATGCACGGGATGCAGAGAGGAGAATGACAGTGAAAGATTTGGGAACAAAACGGCTTGAGACAGCGCGGCTGATTTTGAGACGTTTTACATTAGAAGATGCGCAAAAAATGTATGAAAACTGGGCGGGCGATCCCGAGGTCACAAAGTTTCTGACCTGGCCGACGCACGAGAGCGCAGAGACCAGCAGACAGATTTTAAAAGAGTGGGTGGCTGCCTATGACAATCCGGAGGTATACCAGTGGTGTATCGAGGAGAAGGAGAGCGGAGAGCCGGTCGGCAGTATCGGTGTCGTGAACCGCAATGAAAAAGCGCAGTCCTGCGAGATTGGTTATTGCATCAGCAGGAGCCGCTGGCACAAAGGCATTACCACGGAGGCACTTGCCGAGGTCATGCGCTATCTGTTTGAGGAGGTCGGTGTACTGCGCCTGGAGTCCAGACATGATCCGAAGAACCCGTATTCCGGCGAGGTCATGAAAAAATGCGGCATGCGCTACGAAGGCACTAGAATCCGTGCAGACTGGAACAATACCGGTATCTGCGACTGCGCTTTGTATGGCATGGTGACATATGTGGGCGATGGAAATGCGGTACAGCTGACAGTGGACGCGCAGACAGAGGGTGCGGCACAAAAAGCAGTAGATAGTGCGCAGACAGAGGGAAAACAGCAGGGAGAACAGACCGGACACACACCGAAGAACGTGATTTCCGATGAGACGATCGAGTATGTCGGAATCCTTGCGAAGCTGGAGTTAAGTGAAGAAGAAAAAGAGCAGGCGAAAAAGGATATGGGCGAGATGCTCGATTACATTGACAAACTCAACGAACTTGACACGGAGGGCGTGGAACCGATGTCGCATGTATTCCCGGTGAATAATGTATTCCGGGAGGACGTGGTGACAAACGGCGACGGAAGTGCAGACACACTTGCGAACGCTCCGGTGAAAAAAGACGGCGGTTTTAAGGTTCCGAAGACGATTTCATAGGGCAGGGCATGGGAGAGCGTGCATGCACATGAAAGAGGGAAAGTGAGGAAAACAGATGAGTTTGATGAGTTTGACTGCCGTGGAACTCGGCAGAAAGATAAAAGAAAAAGAAGTGACCGTCGAGGAGGCAGTGACGGCGGCGTTAGATGCGATTGAGAAGCGTGAGGCAGAGGTGCACAGCTTTGTGACGGTCGACAGAGAGGGTGCCTTAAAGCGTGCAAAGGAAGTGCAGGCGAAGATTGATGCGGGAGAACTGACCGGACCGCTTGCGGGTGTGCCGGTAGCGATCAAGGATAACATGTGCACGAAGGGATTGCTTACGACCTGTTCTTCCAAAATTTTATACAATTTTGTCCCGACGTACACAGCGGAGGCGGTCCTGAATCTGGAAAAGGCAGGAGCGGTCATCCTCGGCAAGACGAACATGGATGAGTTCGCCATGGGAAGCACGACCGAGACCTCGGCGTACGGTGTGACAAAAAATCCGTGGAACACCGGGCATGTGCCGGGCGGTTCGTCGGGCGGTTCCTGTGCGGCGGTTGCAGCGGAAGAGTGCAGCTATGCGCTCGGTTCCGACACCGGCGGTTCGATCCGTCAGCCGAGTTCCTTCTGTGGCGTGACCGGCATCAAGCCGACTTACGGAACGGTATCCCGGTACGGACTGATTGCCTACGGTTCCTCCCTGGATCAGATCGGACCGATTGCCAAGGATGTGACCGACTGCGCGACGATCTTAGAGGCGATCGCATCACATGACGTCAAAGATTCCACATCGGTGCAGCGCGAGGACTATGATTTTACAGCGGCGCTTGTGGATGATGTGCGTGGGATGAAGATCGGTATCCCGAGAGACTATTTCGGCGACGGACTGGACCCGGAGGTAAAGGCGGCGGTTCTTGGCGCGGCAAAGAAGCTGGAGGAGAAAGGTGCGATCATGGAGGAGTTTGATTTAAGTCTGGTCGAGTATGCAATCCCGGCTTACTATGTCATCGCCTGCGCGGAGGCGAGTTCCAACCTGGCACGTTTTGACGGTGTCAAATACGGTTATCGCACAGAGCAGTATGACGGGCTTCACAATATGTACAAAAAGACCCGCTCCGAAGGATTCGGCGCGGAAGCGAAGCGACGTATCATGCTGGGATCTTTCGTGCTGAGCAGCGGTTACTATGATGCCTACTATTTAAAGGCACTCCGCACGAAGGCGCTGATTAAGCAGGCGTTTGACAAGGCATTTGAAAAATATGACGTGATCTTAGGACCGGCGGCACCGACGACGGCACCGAAGCTTGGCGAGTCCTTGAGCGATCCGCTGAAAATGTATCTGGGCGACATCTATACGATTTCCGTGAACCTTGCGGGACTCCCGGGAATTACGCTTCCCTGCGGAACGGATCAGAGCGGACTCCCGATCGGTTTGCAGCTCATCGGTGATTGCTTTGCGGAGAAAAAGATCATCCGCGCGGCATACGCTTACGAGCAGACCAGAAGCTACGAACACAGTCCGTTGGCACGATGACAGTGGGAGGATGAGATAGATGAGCAAAACATACGAAACCGTAATCGGACTGGAAGTCCATGTAGAATTAGCGACAAAGACAAAAATTTTCTGCGGCTGCTCGACAGCCTTTGGCGGAGCGCCCAACAGCCACACCTGCCCGGTATGCACCGGTATGCCGGGATCCCTTCCGGTATTGAACAAGCAGGTGGTGGAATATGCGATGGCAGTCGGACTTGCGACGAACTGTACGATCACCCAGTATTGCAAATTTGACCGCAAGAACTATTTTTACCCGGATAACCCGCAGAACTATCAGATTTCCCAGCTGTATCTGCCGATCTGCCGCAACGGCGGCGTGGAGATCGAGACGGCTGCCGGCAAAAAGACGATCGGCATCCACGAGATCCATATGGAGGAAGATGCAGGAAAACTGGTGCACGACGAGTGGGAGGACGTGTCCATCGTGGATTATAACCGTTCCGGCGTTCCACTGATTGAGATTGTGTCGGAACCGGATATGCGCTCCGCGGAGGAGGTCATTGCCTATCTGGAAAAATTGAGACTGATCATCCAGTATCTCGGTGCATCGGACTGCAAATTAAACGAAGGTTCCATGCGTGCCGACGTCAACCTGTCCGTCCGGGAAGCTGGAGCCGCTGAGTTTGGAACACGTACCGAGATGAAGAACCTGAACTCCTTCAAGGCGATCGCGAGAGCCATCGAAGGCGAGCGCGCCCGCCAGATCGAACTGATCGAGGAGGGAAAAAAGGTCATCCAGGAGACCCGCCGCTGGGATGACAACAAGGAATTTTCCCACGCGATGCGATCCAAGGAAGATGCACAGGACTACCGTTATTTCCCGGAGCCGGATCTGGTTCCGGTGGTCATCAGCGACGAGTGGATTGAGCGCGTGAAGGCACGCCAGCCGGAGATGCGGGATGAGAAGCTGATCCGCTATCAGGATGAGTTCGGTCTGCCAAAATACGATGCGGAGATTTTGACCGGAGATAAATCGTTTGCAGATCTGTTTGAGGCAGCGGCCGCGATCTGCGGAAAACCGAAAAAAGTCTCCAACTGGATCATGACGGAGACGATCCGCCTGTTAAAAGAAAATGAGATGGATCCGGATCAGATCCGCTTTTCACCGGAACATCTTGCAAAGCTGGTGGATCTTGCGGATGCCGGTTCCGTCACCAACACCGTGGCAAAGGAAGTCTTCGAGAAAGTCTTTAAAGAGGACATTGATCCGGAAGCCTATGTGAAGGAAAAGGGGCTTTTGACAGTCAATGACGAGGGAGCACTCCGTGAGACGGTGGCGAAAGTCGTTGCGGAGAATCCGCAGTCGGTGGAGGATTACCACAATGGAAAAGAAAAAGCAATCGGCTTTCTGGTCGGACAGACGATGAAAGCGATGAAGGGAAAGGCAAATCCTGCACTGGTGAACCAGATCTTAAGGGAATTGCTGTAAATGATCAGTACCTTTTGAAGAGATAAGCAGTATTGTGAGAACCAGATGCCTGAAAGTTCCAGATAACCATACAGCAGCAAATTTTGACCGCAAAATCCGGTATTTCTAACCAAGCGAAGGCTGGCATTCATGATGATCCGTGTCTTTCCAAGTTTGGAGCACTCCTCGGACGGTGTCCGCAAATCATGAGACAATTTTAGGAGCTTTCGTGCGGCGCTTTGCACGCTTCCGAGTAAAACCTAATCGCGCGGACTGATGTCTGAGGAGATTTCTGCCATGTTTTTAATAGCAGAAGTCTCCGAGTTTCAGTCCGCGCGATTTTATAATGTTTATGAGGGAGCGCGCATTAGCGCCGCTAGAAAGTCCGCTCATTGTCTCTGATTTGTCGGACACCCTCCGGGAGAGTCCAAACGTGGAAGAGACACGGAATGGAATGCCAGCCGCGGCATGGAAGAAATACTTGAATTTTGCTTCAAAAAATTTGCCGCCGTATGGTTATTCCGGAACTTTCTGTTCTCAGTTCTTCCTGTAATACTGCTTATCCCTTCAAAAGGCACAGTCGGTTTATCTGCGGTTGGGATTCCGGTATTTTTCTTCACAATACTTGCAGCGGTAGACTTCCTTTTCCTCATCGGTCAGGAGGAAGATCTGGTCGAGTTCCTGCTCGATGGAAGTAATGCAGCGCGGATTCCTGCAGGTGATGACATTCTTGACCTGCTTTGGAAGGTGCAGCTCCTTTTTCTCATAGATCTTGTCGTCCTTGATGACGTTGACTGTGATATTGTGATCGATGAAGCCGAGGATGTCGAGATCCAGCGCTTCGACCGGGCATTCCACCTTCAAGATATCCTTCTTGCCCATTTTGCTGCTCTTTGCATTCTTGATAATCGCAACTGTGCAGTCAAGCTCGTCGAGCTTCAGGTCGTGGTAGATCTGCAGGCTCATACCGGCTTTGATATGGTCTAATACAAAACCCTCGTGGATTCCACTGATATTTAACATGTATCTGTCCTTTCTGCCGATTTTATTTAATCGACCCTGATGTCTAAGAGTGTTAGGATCAGCGCCATGCGGACATAGACGCCGTACTGTGCCTGCCTGAAGTAGGCAGCTCTCGGGTCATCGTCGACCTCAACGGAGATCTCGTTGACTCTCGGAAGCGGATGAAGCACCAGCATATCATCCTTGGCGAGATCCATCTTCGCTTTGGTCAGAATGTAGAAATTCTTTAAGCGGACGTAGTCTTCCTCGTTGAAGAAGCGTTCCTTCTGTACACGGGTCATGTATAAAACATCCAGATCCGGCATGGCGTCTTCCAGACGCTCCACCTCGGTAAATGGGATATTGTTCGCTGCAAGGACGTCCTCGCGGATGTAGCTTGGAATTCTAAGCTCTTCCGGGGAGATCAGCACGAAACGGATGCCCGGATAGCGGATCAGCGCAGAGATTAAAGAATGTACGGTGCGTCCGAATTTTAAGTCGCCGCAGAGTCCGATCGTGAGATTGCCAAGGCGTCCTTTTAAAGAACGGATGGTTAACAGATCGGTAAGAGTCTGGGTGGGATGCTGATGACCGCCGTCGCCGGCATTGATAACGGGAATTCGGGATTTTTGGGAGGCAACAAGAGGTGCACCTTCCTTTGGATGACGCATAGCACAGATATCTGCATAGCAGGAAATAATACGAATGGTATCGGAAACGCTTTCACCTTTGGCTGCCGAGCTGGAATCGGCACTGGCGAAACCTAAAACAGAACCGCCGAGATTTAACATGGCAGCTTCAAAACTTAATCTGGTACGGGTGCTTGGCTCATAAAAACAGGTTGCCAGCTTTTTCCCTTCGCATGCATGGGCATACTTCTGTGGGTACTTCTCGATATCGTTGGCAAGATCCAAAAGCTTGTCCAACTCATCGACGGAGAAGTCCAATGGGCTCATTAAATGACGCATAAAATCCTCCTTGTATTGACCGGAAACAGCAGAGTGAATCTGTCTGTCTCCAGGCATTTTTTCTATCATATAATAATCGCTCTGCGAATTCAAGGGGAAAAATATTTACGCACGAATCGCAAAATGGCGGACTTTTTGTGTGATATTTCAAAAGATGGAAGCCGTTTTCTGATATTTGGTTGCGCGAAAAAGAAAAATGAAGTAAACTACAGGTACGCAGAAAAGAATGCAAAAAGTTTCGCCTGGGGCGGAACATACAAGGAAAGGAAGAACAGACATGGCAGAAGAGACAAATTTTAGTCAGGGAGAAGCGGAGGAGGTAAAGTATCAGGAGCGCAAACGGTTACTTTTCTTCGGACTTCCATGGACATTTACAAAATATACGATCAGTCAGGATATGATTACCGTCGATGAGGGATTGATCAAGGTGGAAGAGAATGACTGCTACATGTACAAAGTGCAGGATGTCAAGCTGACAGCCACACTGCCGGAGCGGATTTTCGGGCTGGGAACGATCATCTGCTACACCGGAGACGTGACAGACAAGGAACTTCGCCTGAGTCATATCAAGCATGCAAAGGAGATTAAGAATTATCTTCTGAAGGCATCCGAGGCGGCGCGCATCAAGAGACGCACATTAAACATGCAGGACATCGGTGCAGGCATTGCAGATGATGTGGATCTGTAGGAAAAGCCGCTGCTTTTACAGGGCGCAGGAGTGCGTGCCGGGAAAGGGCGCCATGCGCGGTCTGGCTATGTGAGCCGGTTTGCGTGCACGAGAATGCGCTCAAAGAGCAGACCCGCGCCGAGCCACAGCGGGGCATAATCCAGCCGGATCAGCCCGTTGACATTTGCCCTGGCGCTGCTGTAGTCCCAAGGGCAGAAATGATGCCGCCTTAAGAGAGAACCGCTTAAGTACTCGAATGAAAAAATACCCACTGTATAGATGCTGCCGCGCAGAAGTGCCGGCAGCTTTTTGATTTTCGCATAGACCGGACCGATACAGGCAGCCATACCGTAGATGGGGAACATCCACAGGGAGGTCTGACCGATCAGACGGCCGTCGTGTCTTGCGAGGGAGCCTGCGGAGGTGAACAGAATTTCCATGCACCAGCCGGTCAGTCCGCAGATGAGAAAATTACGTCCGCGCATATGAGAGATTCCTCCGGTTTTCGTTTGTGTTTCAGTATTTCCGGTTCCAGACAAAATATGTACATTTTCTGAAATTAAAATGAAATAAATCGGGATAACTTGTAAAACCATAAGATCTGGCATATAATAAAAAAAGTGAATTCGGCAGAGGATGACATGCGGCTGAATCAATTATTGAAACATCTTACATATGAACATGTGCAGGGAAGCCAGAGCCGTGAGATAACAGACATCTGTTACCATTCCGGGAATGTCAGGGAAGGCTCCCTATTTGTTTGCCTAAAAGGGCTGCATAACGACGGGCATGACTATCTGCAGGGAGCGCTGGAGGCCGGGGCGGCAGCAGTTGTGGTTGCGGCGGAGAATGTGGTTCCGCTGGACAATGATGCGCTTTTGTACACGGAACAGTTTGGTGTGCGGATCTCGGAGGTCATAGACCGGTGGCAGGTCTCCGTTGTGATTGCGGCGGATACCAGACATGCGCTCGCGGAGCTTGCGGCAGCTTTTTTTGATTATCCGGCGGCAAAGCTTCGTATGGTTGGAATCACGGGAACGAAAGGGAAGACAACGACGGCGTATCTGCTTTCTGCGATTCTTCGAGAGAGCGGGCATAAGACCGGAATGATCGGAACGATCGCAATCGATACCGGAGACGGCGTTCTTCCGGCGGTACATACGACGCCGGAAGCCTACGAGATACAGAAGTATCTGGCGCAGATGGTGGACAACGGCTGTGATACCTGCGTGATGGAGGTCTCTTCCCAGGGGCTGAAGATGCAGCGGGTGGAGGGGATATTTTTTGACATCGGCATGTTCTTAAACATCGAGCCGGATCATATCGGGGAGGGCGAGCATGCTTCGTTTGCGGAATATCTGTTCTGCAAGAGCCGCCTGATGCGCCAGTGCCGGATCGGGATTGTCAATCGGGACGATCCGCACACGGAGCGCATACTACAGGGACATACCTGCAGCGTGGAGACGTTTTCCCTGCGGCATCCGGCGGATGTGACGGCGGAGAATATCCGCTTTTTTATGCAGTCGGGAGAACTTTGGGGAAGCTTTCTGGTGCGCGGGAAGACGGCGGTGTATCCGGTGAGAATGCAGCTCCCAGGAACGTTTAACGTCTACAATGCACTGGCTGCCATAAGGGCGGCAGGACACCTGGGAGCCGCGGAGAGCGACATCTGCCTTGCGCTCCGCAGTGCAAAAGTCCCCGGAAGATGCGAGAATGTGAGGCAGTCCGAAGATTATGTCATTTTGATTGACTATGCACACAATGAGATGAGCTTAAAAAATCTTCTGGAAATGCTGCGCGGGTTTAAGCCGCGGCGTCTTATTGTACTGTTCGGGTGCGGCGGCAACCGGTCGAAGCTCAGGCGGTCGAAGATGGGAGAGACGGCGGGACATCTGGCGGATCTTACGATACTGACTTCCGACAACCCGCGCTGGGAAGACCCGGAGGAGATTCTGGACGACATTGAGGACGGGATCCGGGGAACTGGCGGACAGTATGTGCGCATTGCGGACCGGAGGGAAGCCGTGCGGTATGCCATGGCGCAAGCCATGGAGAATGACATGCTTGTGCTTGCGGGAAAAGGGCACGAGGCATATCAGGAGATTCGCGGCGTGCGCTATCCGCTCAGTGAATACGAGCTGGTGGAAGAAGCGAGACGAAGCCCTGACATGGGGGAGAATACAGACAGAAACGAGGTGGACAGATGGCGGAATATGCGAAGGTGATTGTGGATATTTCACAGGAAAAACTGGATAAGACATTTGAGTACCGCATTCCGCCGTATCTCACACAGCGGATCGCAGTCGGAATGCAGGTCTATATTCCGTTTGGCAGCCGCAGGATCACCGGCTATGTGGTCGAGCTTTCCGATGAGGCGGAGTATGACGAGGATAAGCTGAAAAATATTGCGGGGATCGTGACGGACAGTGTGCCGATCGAGTCCCATCTGATCGCGCTTGCGGGCTGGATGCGGGAACATTACGGCGGCACGATGAACCAGGCGTTAAAGATGGTACTTCCGATCAAGGAGAAGAAAAAAGCCGTGGAACATAAAAGGGTGCGGCTTGCGCTTCATCCGGTGGAGGCGAAGAACCAGCTGGGAGCGTATGAGAGACGCCACAGCACCGCCCGCGCCAAGCTGCTTCGTGCGCTGCTGGAAGAGGAGGAGCTGGACTGGGATCTTGTCACACACAAGCTTGGGGTGTCGGGAAGCGTGATCCGGGCGATGGAGGAATCCGGCGTCGTCAAAGTAATCCGGGAAACGCAGTACCGCAATCCGGTGTCCCACCTGACCAGCAGAGGATATGGGCTCACTTTAAACGATGAGCAGCAGGAAGCGGTGGATGCGGTCTGGTCGGATTACGAGAAGGGAATCCGGTCGACCTATCTGATAAAGGGTGTGACGGGCAGCGGCAAGACCGAAGTCTATATGGAACTGATCGCGAAGATGCAGAAGGCGGGGCGGCAGGCCATCGTCCTGATTCCGGAGATCGCACTGACCTACCAGACGGTGCTGCGGTTCTATAACCGGTTTGGCGACCGGGTATCCATACTGAATTCCAGAATGTCACCGGGGGAGCGTTACGATCAGTTCCTTAGGGCAAAAAACGGAGAGATCGACGTGATGATCGGTCCGAGGTCAGCACTGTTTACACCGTTTGCCAATCTGGGGCTTATCATCATTGACGAGGAGCATGAGACTTCCTATAAGAGTGAGACGGTTCCACGCTATCATGCCAGGGAGACCGCCATTGCGCGGGCAGCCATGCTGGACGCGAGCGTTGTGCTGGGATCGGCAACGCCGTCGGTGGACAGCTATTACCGGGCGAAGCGCGGGGAATACCGGCTGCTTATGCTCACAAAGCGCGTGAAGGAAAGACCGCTTCCGGCATGCGGGGTGGTGGATCTGCGGCAGGAATTAAGAGAGGGCAACCGCTCCATCCTAAGCCGCAGGTTAGACGGGCTGATGGAGCAGCGCCTGCGGGCGGGAGAACAGACCATGCTCTTTATCAACCGCAGAGGCGTGGCGGGCTTTGTCTCTTGCAGAGCCTGCGGACATGTGATAAAATGTCCGCATTGCGATGTATCGCTGAGCCAGCATGCGAACGGGCGGATGGTCTGCCATTACTGTGGGTACACGGAGCCGGTGCCGGTACAATGTCCGGCGTGCGGATCGAAGTACATCAGCGGGTTTAAGGCTGGAACCGAGAAGATCGAGATGGTTGTCAGAAAACGATTTCCGGAAGCGCGCGTGCTGCGCATGGATATGGATACCACGCGGGGCAAGGAAGACTACGAGCAGATTTTATCGGCATTTGCCAATCACGAGGCGGATATCCTGATCGGTACGCAGATGATCGTAAAGGGGCATGATTTCCCGGATGTGACGCTGGTTGGCGTTCTTGCAGCAGATCTCTCGCTGCATGTCGGGGACTACCGCGCGGCGGAGCGGACATTCCAGCTTCTGACACAGGCGGCAGGAAGAGCCGGCCGCGGGAATAAGCCGGGCGAGGTCGTCATCCAGACGTATGACCCGGAGCATTACAGCATAGAGACGGCGAAGGCACAGGACTACGATGCGTTTTACGAGCAGGAGATTGCGTACCGCAAGATCATGCTTTACCCGCCGGTCTGGAACATGCTGGTGATCTTGTGCGCCTCTAAGAGCGAGGAGGCGGCGGATGCCATGGCGGCAGAGCTTGTGGCGGCAGCGGATGCGTATACAGGGAAGAATATGAAAGAGAAGGTCTATCTCGTGGGACCCGTCGACGCGGCGATCGCAAAAGTGAATGATATTTATAAAAAAATAATTTATCTCAAGGCAGAAAATTATGACACGCTGGTAAAGATAAAAAATAGGACAGAAGTGTATGCCAGAGAGAGCCGGTACTATAAGAATGTGACCGTGATGTTTGATTTCAATCCGGTGAACGGCTTTTAGGCAGAATGGAGGAAAGATGGCACTTAGGACAATCAGAATACAGGGAGATCCTGTATTGACCAAAAAATGCAGAGAGATTACAGAGATTACACCGAAGATCAGAGAACTGGCAGAAGATATGCTTGATACGATGTACGAGGCGAACGGCGTGGGACTTGCAGGCCCGCAGGTCGGCGTGTTAAAGCGCATCGTCGTCATCGACATCGGCGAGGGACCGGTTGTGATGATCAACCCGGTGATCTTAGAGACTTCCGGCGAGCAGACCGGCGACGAGGGCTGTCTGAGCCTTCCGGGCAAGGCAGGCACCGTGACCAGACCGAACTACGTGAAAGCGCGGGCGTTTGATCTGGATATGGAAGAGTATGAGATTGAGGGGACAGAGCTGATGGCGCGTGCCATCTGTCATGAGCTGGATCATCTGGACGGACACATGTACACCGAGAAGGTGGAAGGTCCGCTTCACGAAGTCACCTATGAGAGTGATGAGGAAGAATAAAGCAGGGATGATCTGTGAAAATGGAGGTCAGTGATGAGAGTCATATTCATGGGAACACCGGATTTCGCGGTGGGAACGTTGGAAGAAATCATAAAAGCGGGACATGAGGTGGTGCTGGTTGTCTCCCAGCCGGATAAGGCAGTGGGAAGAAGCAAGGCGCTCCGCTATACACCGGTCAAGGCATGTGCGCTCGAGCACGGCATTGAAGTATATCAGCCGCAGAAAGTCAGAGACAGCGAGTGTATCGAGCGTCTGCGGACATATCATCCGGATATCATAATTGTGGAGGCTTTTGGGCAGATTATACCGAGAGCGATTCTGGATATGCCGCGCTACGGGTGTGTGAATGTGCACGCGTCGCTGCTTCCGAAGTACCGCGGTGCCGCACCGATTCAGTGGGCGGTCATAAACGGCGACGCCGTCACCGGCGTGACGACGATGCGCATGGACGAGGGACTTGATACCGGAGATATGATCTTAAAGGAAGAAGTGAAGATCCGTGCGGATGAGACGGGCGGCAGTCTGTTCGACCGGCTGTCCGAGGTCGGCGCGAAGCTGTGCGTGCGCACGATGGAGGCGATCGATGCGGGAACGGCAACCTACACGCCGCAGGACAACTCCCAGGCAACGCATACCGCCAAGATTTACAAAGAAATGGGAAGCATTGACTGGAAACAGGGCGCAAAAGAGATTGAGTGCCTGATCCGCGGACTGGATCCGTGGCCGAGTGCCTATACCAGACTGGGCGATAAGATGTTAAAGATCTGGAAGGCGCAGGTCGTTTCTGAGGAGTCCGGGGCGGAGCCGGGCTGCATTGTGAAAGTGGAAAAAGATCATATTCTGGTGCAGACCGGAAAGGGAATGCTTGCCATCAGTGAACTTCAGCTTGAGGGCAAGAAGCGTATGCCGGTGGAGGCATTTCTGAACGGATATGAGATCGAAGAGGGCACATATTTTAAGAAAGGGTGATTACTATGCCATATTCATACTATTACTGGGGATTTGATCCGACGTATATACTCGTGCTCATCGGAGCAGTCATCTGTCTGGTTGCATCTGCGAGGGTGAAGTCGACATACAACAAGTATGCTTCCTACCGCAGCATGTCCGGCATGACCGGAGCACAGGCGGCAGAACGGATTCTGCACTCGGCAGGAATCTACGACGTGTCGGTGCAGCATGTATCGGGCAATCTGACCGATCACTACAATCCGTCGAACAAGACGCTGAATCTGTCGGATTCTGTGTATGGAAGCACGTCGGTGGCGGCTGTCGGTGTGGCGGCGCATGAGTGCGGACATGCTATTCAGCACCAGCAGGGATATGTGCCGCTCACGCTCCGCTCGGCGATCGTGCCGGTGGCAAATCTCGGTTCTACGCTGGCATGGCCGTTAATTTTAATCGGATTATTTTTTACCAGCAATACAGGGACATTTTTAATCGACCTTGGAATTCTTTGCTTTTCGTTCGCTGTCCTGTTTCAGCTTGTGACGCTTCCGGTGGAGTTCAATGCATCGCACCGCGCGCTGCGCATTTTAGGAGAGCAGGGAATCTTAAGCGACAGTGAGCTGCCTTATACGCGAAAAGTGTTGAAGGCGGCGGCACTTACCTATGTGGCGAGTGCGGCGGCATCGATTCTGCAGCTGCTTCGTCTGGTGTTATTATTTGGAGGAAGAAGACGTGACGACTGATTCCGTGAATACGCGGGAACTGATTCTTGAGATCCTTTTAGAAGTGACGGAGAGGGGACAGTACAGCCATCTGGTGATCCGCTCGGTGCTGGAGAAGTACCAGTATCTGGACAAAAGAGAGCGTGCCTTTTTAACGAGAGTGGCGGAGGGCACCATTCAGCGCCAGATCGAGCTGGACTATATTCTGGATCAGTTTTCAAAAGTAAAGGTCAGAAAAATGAAGCCGGTGATCCGCGCCATTCTTAGGATGGGCGTATACCAGCTGAAATATATGGACAGTGTACCGGCATCCGCCGCCTGCAACGAGGCGGTAAAGCTTGCGAAGAAAAAGGGCTTCGGACAGCTGTCCGGTTTCGTGAACGGGGTACTGCGCGGTGTTTCGCGCGGCCTGGATCAGCTTACATATCCAAAGGAGAGCGTCGATGCCGTAAAAGCCTGGTCGGTGTGCTACTCGATGCCGGAATGGATCGTTGCGCAGTGGATCGGCGATTATGGAAAGGAACGCACAAAAGAGATTCTTGCAGCGTCCCTTTTGGAAGCACCGATCACCGTCCGTGCGAATCTGGAACGGATCACGTCGGAGGCGCTCGCAGAGCGTTTTAAGGAGGAGGGCGTTACCGCGGTTCCGCTGGATACGGAAAAATATCCCGGACTTTCGTATGCATATACGATCTTTGGGTTTGATCATTTAAACGGTCTTTCAAGCTTTAAGGAAGGACTGTTCTATGTGCAGGACATCAGCTCCATGATGGTGGCGGAATATGCGGCGCCAAAGGAGGGCGACCACTGCATTGACGTTTGTGCGGCGCCGGGCGGCAAGAGCATTCATCTTGCGGAAAAGTTAAGGGGTACCGGTCATGTGGAGGCGCGGGACGTCAGCGAACAGAAAGTGGCGCTGATTGATGAGAATATAAAAAGATGCCGGCTTACGAATATCACGGCGAAGTGTCAGGATGCGACTGTTTTGGACGAGGCATCGGTTCGCACGGCGGATGTGCTGATTGCGGATCTTCCCTGCTCGGGACTCGGGGTGCTGCGCAGAAAGACCGATATCAAGTACCGCATGAACCCGGAAGGGGAGGAATCGCTTGTGGCGCTGCAGAGGCAGATACTGTCTGTGGTGTGTGAATATGTGAAGCCGGGCGGGACACTGATTTATTCCACCTGTACGATTCACACGGCGGAGAACGAGGGGAATGCCAGATGGTTTGAGCAGACGCACCCGGAGTTCGCCCTCGATACGATGCGGCAGATGTTCCCGGAAGAACATCTCGGGGACGGATTTTTTATAGCAAAATTTAAGCGAAAGCAGGACAACGGATAAGGAATGGAAAAGACAGACATTAAATCGTTGAATCTGGAAGAACTGACCGCATTTGTCGAGTCGCTCGGAGAAAAAAAGTTCCGGGCAAAACAGATTTACGAGTGGATGCACAGAAAGCATGTGGCATCCTTTTCGGAGATGACCAATATTTCTGCGGCTCTCATTGAAAAATTGAATCAGAACTGTACGCTGACCAGCTTAAAAAAGGCGGATGTGCAGATCTCGAAGATTGACGGTACCAGAAAGTACCTGTTTCTTCTGGACGACGGCAATGTCATCGAGAGTGTCTTAATGCGTTATAAGCACGGGAACTCCGTCTGTATTTCCTCGCAGGTCGGCTGCCGGATGGGCTGCCGTTTCTGCGCCTCCACGCTGGATGGCCTGGTGCGCGGTCTGCGGCCGTCCGAGATGCTCGATCAGATCTATCAGATCGGAACGGACATCGGCGAGCGGATCTCCAATGTTGTGGTGATGGGAACCGGCGAGCCTTTGGATAATTATGACAACCTGTTAAAATTCATCGAACTGCTGAGCGATGAAAACGGACTCAATATCAGCCAGCGGAACCTGACGGTCTCCACCTGCGGGATCGTTCCGCGCATGCGGGAGCTTGCGGATAAAAAGCTGCAGATCACGCTGGCGCTTTCGCTTCATGCATCCAACCAGGAAAAGCGCCTGCAGCTGATGCCTGTGGCGAACAAATATGACATTAAGGAAGCGGTCGATGCCTGCCGTTACTATTTTGAACAGACCGGCCGGCGCATCACGTTTGAGTACAGTCTGGTGGCGGGTGTAAATGACACGGCTGAGGATGCCGCAGAACTGGCAGAGCTTGTGCGCGGGATCAACTGCCATATCAATCTGATTCCGGTCAATCCGATCAAGGAACGCAGCTATAGACAGCCGGATGACGGTGCAGTGCATGCATTCCAGAAAAAGCTGGAGAGAAACGGGCTCACTGTGACCGTGCGCCGGGAGATGGGCAGGGATATTGACGGTGCATGCGGGCAGCTGAGACGCAAGCATATGCACAAAGAGCAGGAAATGGAGCATACCGGGCAGGAGACGGGGCATGTCGGGCAGGAGCAGTAAGTCTTGCCCTTTTTCGCGTTGTATGCTAACATTGGTAATTGGATAAATGGCAGGCAGGTACTGCTATTCTAATAATGGAGGAATAGAATGAAGACGTTTTCCATGACGCATGTGGGACAGCGGCGTGAGACGAACCAGGATTATATGTACACATCAGAGACCTCCGTGGGCAGGCTTCCGGATTTATTTCTGGTAGCAGACGGTATGGGAGGCCATGCGGCTGGAGATTATGCTTCGCGCTTCACAGTTGAAAAGATTGTGGAATACGTAACAGAATCCGAGGAGAGCGAGCCGGTGACCGTGCTCGGTGAGGCAGTCAGATATGCAAATGAACATTTGCTTGCGGAGGCGAACGCGGATGCGAGCAAAGCGGGCATGGGCACGACGATTGTTGCGGCAGTCGTGGTTGGCGATAAGCTCTACACGGCGAATGTCGGCGACAGCCGGTTGTATGTGATCAACCAGGAACGTATCACACAGATTACAAGAGATCACTCTCTGGTAGAAGAGATGGTTCGACTGGGAGAGATGGACAAAGAGGATGCAAAAGTGCACCCGGATAAAAATATTATTACGAGAGCGATCGGCGTGCTTCCGGAGGTGTCGGCGGATTTCTTCGAGACGGTGCTTGTGCCGGGAGATACGGTTCTGTTGTGTTCGGACGGTCTGACCAATATGGTCGATGATACGGATATCAAGCGGATCGTGCTGGGACAGCGTGATATTGTGGAGAAAACACAACGGCTGATCGACGCCGCGAACGAGAATGGCGGTAAGGATAATATAACGGTGGTTTTGATTGAGCCGTTTTCAGATGAGACTAGATAGAGGATGGAATTCTTTGTAAATCAGGTTGGAGGTTTAATATGTTAACAGAGGGAATGTATATAGCGGACCGTTATGAAATCATAGGGAAAATTGGTGCCGGCGGAATGTCTGACGTATATAAGGCAAAAGATCTGACGCTCGGACGTTTTGTGGCAATCAAGGTTTTAAAGCCGGAGTTTTCGGAGGATTTGAATTTTGTGACAAAGTTCCGCACTGAGGCACAGTCTGCTGCGGGATTAGAGCATCCGAACATCGTAAATATCTACGATGTCGGAAGCGAAAAAGGAATGCATTATATCGTGATGGAGTATGTGGAAGGCATCACGTTAAAGACATATATTGAGAAAAAAGGCCAGCTTACCTTTAAGGAGGCAGTCAGCATTGCCATCCAGGTGGGAAGAGGCATTGAGGCGGCGCACAGCAAGGGTATCATCCACCGGGACATTAAGCCGCAGAATATTATTATTTCCACAGAGGGAAAAGTAAAAGTAACAGATTTCGGTATCGCGCGCGCAGCAAGCAGCAACACGATCAGTTCCGATGTGATGGGCTCCGTGCACTATTCTTCCCCGGAGCAGGCGCGCAACGGATTTGTGGACGGCAAGAGCGACATCTATTCCCTCGGTATTGTGATGTATGAGATGGTGACGGGACGTGTGCCGTTTGACGGGGATACGACCGTGGCGGTTGCCATCCAGCATCTGCAGGAGGAGATCGTTCCGCCGAGTGCCTACGCGCCGAATCTTCCGATCAGTATGGAGAAGATCATTTTAAAATGTACGCAGAAGAATCCGGACCGCCGTTATGAGTCCATGACGGCACTTTTGACGGATCTGCGCAAGGCGCTTGTCAGCCCGAATGAGGATTTTGTCGTGATGGTTCCTGCAACCAACCAGGACAAGACGCGCATTATCGGAGAGGACGACTTAAAGCAGATCAAGGAGGAGGCAGACAGTCTCTATCTTAAGGCGGATCAGGCGGTGCATGCGAGAGCGGAGGAGATGAAACGCTACGATGAGGATGAGGACGACGCAGAAGATGAGGACGATGATGAGCTGGAAGATGAGGATGACGGCGATCTGAATCCGAAGATGGAGAAGGCAATCACGATCATGGGAATTGTTGCAGCAGTCGTGATTGTGATTATCATTATCGTGATTGTTGCAAATCTGTTCGGCGGAATCAAGTCCAAAAAGCAGTCTGACACCGAGACGTCGCGCACAGAGACCACGCAGACCGAGAGCCAGAACGAGGATAAGGTTACCGTTCCAGATTTTCGAGGCATGACTTATGCGGATGCGCAGACCGAGGCGGAGAAGAAGGGATTAAAGCTGGAGAACAAGGGGGAGGTATCCTCTGACGACTATGATGAGGGAGAGATTGCCAATCAGGACCCGGAGATCGGCAAGGAAGTCGAAGAGGGCACGACGATCGGCGTCGTGATCAGCAACGGCAAGGGCAGTGTGGAAGTGCCGAGTGTGACCGGAGACTCTGAGGATGATGCAGTGTCTGCATTGGAAAAGGAAGGTTTCAAGCCGAACAAGACATACGCTTACGATGACAGTGTGGAGGAGGGAAAAGTCATTTCCCAGACACCGTCCGCAGGTGATAAGGCAAAAACAGGTGATACGATCACGATCGTCATCAGCCAGGGCGCAGAGGCAGTGACCGTTCCGGATGTGAAGACGACCTACAAGTCCGAGGAGCAGGCGAGAGATCTGCTGTCGGATTTTAATGTGACGGTCAAGACGGCGTACAGTGATAGTTACCCGGAAGGCATTGTCATGGATCAGAGTATTGATCCGGGCAAGCAGGTGGAAAAAGGCAGCGACATCACGATCACGGTAAGCATGGGACCGTCACCGTCCCAGAGTGTGACAGCAACGACCTACAGCTTCAAGGCGACGATCAACCTGCCGGGCGATACGTCCAACGTATCCGGCGCAACAATCACGCTGTATGATACTTCCGGCAATGTGCTGGGACAGTGGAATAAGGCGATCACAGATGATTTTTCCATCAGCAAGACGGGACTGCTTGCAAAAGAGGGCTATCTGGTGATCTCATGGCTGGATTTAAATGGCAACAAGATCAACGATCAGACCACGAGCACCTACCAGTTTACACCGGAATCATAATGGATAAGAATATGCAGGGAAAGATTGTAAAAGGAATTTCCGGATTCTACTACGTTCACGTAGCGGGATCCGGAATTTATGAATGTAAGGCAAAAGGAATTTTCCGCAACCAGAAGATTAAGCCGCTGGTGGGCGATAACGTGACGATTGCCGTGCTGGATGAGGAGCAGATGCTTGGAAATATTGAGGAGATTCTTCCGAGAGAAAATGCCTTGATCCGTCCGGCGGTTGCCAACATCGATCAGGCGCTTGTGATTTTTGCGGCGGCAAAGCCGAAGCCGAATTTTAATCTGCTGGATCGTTTTCTGATTATGATGGAATATCAGAAAGTGCCGGTTACGATCTGTTTTAACAAGTGTGACCTTCTGACCGGGGAGGAGCTGCACGCGTTTTCGGATGTCTACGAACAGTGTGGCTATCCGGTGGTGTACACCTCGGCGAGAGAGCAGCGGGGAACCGATGTGCTGCTTGAGCGGCTGGAAGGAAAGGTGACGTCGGTGGCAGGACCCTCGGGTGTGGGCAAGTCATCGCTCATCAACTGTCTGCAGCCGGAGCGCCAGATGGAGACCGGGGCAATCAGCAGAAAGATTGAGCGAGGCCGCCATACGACCCGCCACTCGGAAATTATTCCGATCAAAGAGAAGACTTACATTATGGATACACCGGGATTTTCCACGCTGGATATTCCGGGGCTGGAAAAGGAAGATCTGTGGTGGTATTATCCGGAATTTGAAGAGTATGAGCCAAACTGCCGTTTTAAGGGCTGCAGTCATATCGGAGAGCCGGACTGCGGGGTAAAAGAGGCGGTGGAAGCCGGGAAAATCAGCCGGCTCCGTTATGAGAATTACAGGCAGTTATATCAGGAATTAAAAGAACAGAAGAAATATTAAAAAGAGGGGGGTAAGAGAGATGAATTGTTTGTCGCCATCCATATTATCCGCAGATTTTTCAAGACTGGGAGAGCAGATCCGTGAACTGGACGAGGCAGGGGCACAGTATGTACATATTGATGTCATGGACGGAATGTTTGTGCCAAGTATTTCCTTCGGGCTTCCGGTAATCCGCTCCATCCGTCCCTGTACGGACCGGATCTTCGACGTGCATCTGATGATTGAGGAGCCGGGGCGCTATATTGAGGATTTTGTCGGAGCCGGAGCCGATCTGATTACCGTGCACGCAGAGAGCTGCAAGCATCTGGACCGCACGATTTCTTCCATCAAAGAGCGTGGGATTCTTGCGGGGGTTGCGTTAAATCCTGCTACGCCGCTGCAGATGGTGGAGTATGTGCTTGAAAAAGTGGATATGGTGCTGATTATGACGGTGAACCCTGGATTCGGCGGGCAGAAATTTATCCCGTATACCTTGCAGAAGGTTCGTGATCTTAAGAAAATGATTGATGCGCGCGGGTTGAAAACAGACATTGAGGTGGACGGCGGGGTCAATCTCTCTAATGTGGAGGAGACTATGAGTGCCGGCGCCAACATCATCGTGGCGGGAAGCGCTGTTTTTAACGGAGATGTCGCTGAAAATACCCAGATGTTTCTGGATATTTTAAATTCTTAAGGAACGGCGGGAGAAAAGCGGGGGAGCGTATGAAACATTTTGTAATAATTTCAGGCGGAATGATCGACGATTCTTTTGCGGACAGATGGTTTGAGGAAGAGAAGCCGGATGCCGTTATCGCTGCGGATGCCGGAATGGAATATCTGTACCGCAGCCACCGGGTGCCGGATGTGATTGTCGGGGATTTCGATTCCGTGGGAACGGAGGCTCTTGCTTATTTTAAGACATTGCCCGGTGTGGCGATCCAGAAGCTGATTCCGGAGAAGGACGACACGGATACCGAGTCTGCAATCCGGCTTGCGATCCGGCGCGGAGCAGAGTGCATCACGCTTTTGGGAGCGACAGGGACACGGCTGGATCATGTGCTGGGGAATATCGAACTGCTTGGAATTGGGCTAAAGGCGGGGATTCCCATCCAGATCTGCGATGCCCATAACCGCATCCGTATGATTGATCGTGGAATGACGCTTGCGAGAAAGGAACAGTTTGGAACGTATGTGTCGCTCATTCCCTACACGGAATGTGTGGAGCATCTGACACTGACTGGGTTGAAATATCCCCTCACGGACGCCTGCCTGCGGGGATTCTGTTCGCTTGGCGTGAGCAATGAGATCGTGGCAGATACGGCAGAGATCTCGTTTGAGAGCGGGATTCTTCTCGTGGTGGAATCAAAGGACCGATGACAGAAGATGATTGCCGCAATAATAAGCATAGAACTCTTTTTGGGGATAAGTAATATTATCAGAAGATCACACCGTGGGATTTCAGATGAAAATGCAGCTGGAAATTCGGTTCAAAAATGTGGCATTTCTAACCAGCCGGATGTTTGCATCTTCGATGATCCGTGTCTTTCCAAGTTTGGAGCACTCCGCGGGTCATGTCCGCATCCCGGAAGACAATTTGTAGGACTTTTGTGTGTGTCCCTTATTGGCACCTCTGAACAGAACATAACCGCGCGAAGCCGATGTCTGAGTCGTCATCTGCCTTATTTTCAATAGCAGATGACGGCGAGTTTCGGTTCGCGCGGTTTTATATTGTCTGTGAAGAGGTGCCATTAGGAACACCAGAAAGTCCGCCCATTGTCTCCGGTGTGTCGGACATGCACCCGTCGGATTGTCCAAACGTGGAAGAGACACGGAATCCGATGCAAACATTCAGCCGGAAGAAATGCTCACATTTTTCTCCAACGAATATTCCATCTGCATTTCCACATGAAATCCCGAAGTGTATTCTGATAATATTACTTATTAAAGCTGTTAAAGATAATAAACAGGATCATGTGTCCAAAGAATTGGACACATGATGCGATACACTCCTTTTATCAGATGACGAAAGGAGTGTATTTTTTATGAAAGGATATGTTGTAGCGGCAGGCTATATGGGATATGTAAACGGAGAATACATGCTCTTCTCGAATGAGGATGACTACAGAGAATATTTTGAAGAATAGAGATAAAATAAGAAAAGAGACGCTGGAATGCCGCATACCTAAAGCCCGTCCGAAGCGAATGGAAGGAAGCTTAGAACGCTCTCTGCGGATATTGAAATTTTAAATGGGATGTGGGATAATGTACGCGTAGGCAATGAGCCGGGCGAAGCCATTGTCTATGTATTGTAAGGAAAGAAGGAATTCAGATGTCAGAGAAGGAAATCGAAGTCTATGGAAAACAGGTGGATGAGATCAAGATTCGTCCTTATGAGCATCATGCCAAGTATTACGAGACGGATCAGATGGGCATCATTCATCATTCCAACTATATCAAATGGATGGAAGAGGCGCGGATGGATCTGATGGATCAGATCGGACTCTCCTATAAGGAGATGGAGGCAATGGAGATCATCAGCCCGGTGCTGTCGGTGTCCTGCGAGTATCACAGCATGGTTCATTTTGATGATGTGGTTGTCATTGAGCCGCGGATTACCAAGTATAATGGAATCAAGATGGAAGTGGAGTACCGGATGACGGATAAGGTGACGGGAGAACTTCGCACCACGGGAACGAGTTCCCACTGCTTTTTGAACCGTTCCGGGAGACCGATTTCGCTGAAACGGTCTTATCCGGAGATTGATACAAAGTTCTTTGAGTGCACAGATATTTAGAACAAAATGGAGCGGATAGACGCTCCGGAATGGAGAATACTATGATTCAGGAAAGATTAAGCGCATTGCGCGAGGAGATGAAAAAGCGGAAGATCGATATTTATATTGTACCGACCGCTGATTTTCATGAGTCCGAATATGTAGGAGAGCATTTTAAAGCCAGAAAGTTTATCACCGGTTTTACCGGATCGGCAGGCACAGCGGTCATTACCCTGACAGAGGCAGGACTGTGGACAGACGGACGCTATTTCGTACAGGCGGAAAAACAGCTTGCTGGAAGTACCGTGACGCTTTACCGCATGGGTGAAGAGGGTGTGCCGACGGTGGATGAGTTCGTTGAAAAAGAGCTGCCGGAGAGCGGCTGCATCGGATTTGACGGCAGAGTGGTAAACGGAAGCTGGGGCAGAAAGCTTCTCGCTATCGCAGAGAAAAAGAAGGGTTCTTTGTACGTGACGGAGGATCTGATCGATCTGATCTGGAAGGATCGCCCGGCGCTTTCTAAGGAACCGCTGTTTTTGCTTGAGGAGAAGTATTCCGGTAAGAGCACAGCAGACAAGATCGCAGATCTGCGCAAGGTAATGGAAAAAGAGGGAGCCAATGTGCATATCTTGACTTCCTTATATGATATTGCATGGCTGTTAAACATCCGCGGCGGAGACATCGATTATGTGCCGGTCATCCTGTCCTACCTGGTGCTTACCGACAGGGAGTGCATCTGGTTTTTACAGGAGGAAGTTGTGGATGAGAAGATTGCAGCATATCTGAAGGAGAATCACATCACAACCAGATCTTACGATGCGATCTATGATTATGTGAAGGAGATCCCAGCGGACGCATGCGTGCTGATGAACGGCAATACGGTCAACTACCGCATTACCAGCAGCCTGCGAAAAGAGATCCGCATTGTGGATCAGCCGAACCCGACCGAGATCATGAAAGCGGTCAAGAATCCGGTCGAGGTGGAGAATATCCGCAAGGCACATGTGAAGGACGGGGTTGCATTTACCAAATTCATGTACTGGCTGAAGACCAACATCGGCAAGATCCCGATGACGGAGATCTCCGCATCGGATTACCTGGAGGCGCGCAGAAGAGAGCAGGATAACTTTATCGAGTTAAGCTTTGACACGATCTGCGCATACGGACCGAACGCTGCCATGATGCACTATGCGGCGACTCCGGAATCGGACGCTGAGTTAAAGCCGGAAGGCTTCCTGCTGGTGGATTCCGGCGGACATTATTTCGAGGGAACGACCGACATCACAAGAACGATGGCGCTCGGGCCGATCACAGACGAGATGCGGCTGCATTTTACAACGGTATGCCGCTCCAACATGAACCTTGCAAATGCCAAGTTCCTTTACGGCTGCACCGGACTGAATCTGGATATTTTATCCCGCGGGCCGCTCTGGCAGATGGGCATTGATTACAAGTGCGGTACCGGACACGGTGTGGGCTACATTTTGAATGTGCACGAGGGACCGAACGGCTTCCGCTGGAGAGTGGTGCCGGAGCGCCATGATAACGGTACGCTGGAAGAGGGTATGGTCACGACGGATGAGCCGGGTGTATACCTGGAAGGTAAGTACGGTATCCGTACCGAGAATGAACTGGTATGCCGCAAGGCGGAGAAAAACGAGTACGGCCAGTTCATGAATTTTGAAAATATTACTTACGCACCGATTGATCTGGATGCCATTGATCCGGACGAGATGACGGGACGTGAGAAGAAGATGTTAAATGATTATCATGCAATGGTATACAAGACCCTCTCTCCGTACATGACACCGGAAGAGAATGAGTGGCTGAAGAAGTATACAAGAGCAATCTAGAAACGGAGACAGAAATGAGCGAAAAGCTGGTATTGATTGACGGACACAGTATTTTGAACCGGGCATTTTTTGGAATCCCGGATCTAACCAATTCCGAGGGACTTCACACGAACGCGGTATACGGATTTTTAAATATCATGTTCAAGATACTGGAGGAGGAGCAGCCCGATTACCTGACGGTTGCGTTTGATGTGTCTGAGCCGACGTTTCGCCACAAGATGTTTGCGGAATACAAGGGCACCCGCAAGCCGATGGCGGCAGAGTTAAAGCAGCAGGTGCCCCTGATGAAAGAGATGCTGCGTGCGATGGGGGTGACCATCATTGAAAAAGGCGGTTACGAGGCGGATGATCTGCTTGGAACCATCGCAAAGCGCAGTGAGGCGGCAGGTGTGGAGGTTGCGGTCGTATCCGGTGACCGGGATCTCCTGCAGCTTGCCACAGATCATATCAAGATCCGGATCCCGAAGACGAAGAGGACGGGAACCGAGATTGAGGACTATAACGCGAAGGAAGTCCTCGAAAAATACCAGGTGACGCCGACAGAGTTTATCGATGTGAAGGCACTGATGGGGGATACTTCCGATAACATTCCGGGAGTTCCCGGCATCGGCGAGAAGACGGCGACGGCGATCATCGCAAAATACGGCAGCATTGAGAATGCCTATGCGCATGTGGATGAACTAAAGCCGCCGAGAGCGAGCACGAATTTAAAAGAGCATTATGATATGGCGCAGATGAGCAAGACGCTGGCGACGATCGATATCGATGCGGACATTGCCTACAAGCTTGCGGACGCGCATTTAGAACAGGTTTCCGATCTGTATACAGAGGAAGCCTATTTGTTGTGTAAGAGACTGGAATTTAAGAATCTCCTCGGCAGATTCTCCGTGGAAGCGCCGAAGAATACGGCGGAGGAGCATTTTAAGAAGATAGAAAAGGCGCAGGAGGCAGAAGCATTTTTTGCATCCCTGCGTGGAAAAGCATGCGGATTCTATGTGGTGCCACAGGAGGAAACACATGACGCCCACACGGAGGCTGACGGTCAGATGAATCTGTTTGGCAGCTTTGCTATGCAAAACTCCGGCGAAGAAGCGGGAGAGCAGGAGACGGCAGGAAGCTGTCATATCCCGGATTTTCTCGGACTTGCAGTTGCATGCGGTGAGGAGGAAATCTGTTACGTGGAGGCATCAGAAGCGCTTCCCTGCCATAAGATCCGTGAACTGTTTGCGGGGAGCGCAGCCGTCTCCTATGCGACACTTGACTTAAAGCCGCAGTTAAAGGAACTGGGGATGCTAGAGAAAAAATGTCTTGGAACGATCTCGGAGGAGAACCTGTTCGACAACACGATCGCAGCCTACCTTCTAAACCCGATTAAGAATGAATATCCGTACGAGGACATTGCCAAGGATTATGCGGGACTGATGATTCCGTCGAGAAAGGATCTTATTGAGAAGCTCACGTATGAGAAGGCGTCGGAGAAAAAGCTGGAGGAATTTTTAAAGTGTGTCTGCTATATGGCATACGTGGCATACAAGACCAGAGAGCCGCTTGAAAAAGAGCTTGCAGACACCGGAATGGAAGCGCTGTTTCGCGAGATTGAGATGCCGCTTGTCTTCACGCTGGCAGATATGGAAAAAGCGGGAATCATTGCGTCCGGGGAGGCGCTAAAGGAGTACGGAGACAAGCTTGCCGTGCGCATTGACGAACTCGAGCGTAAGATCTATGAGGAAGCCGGGGAGGAATTCAATATCAACTCTCCCAAGCAGCTCGGTGTGGTCTTATTTGAAAAGCTTTCCCTTCCGAACGGCAAGAAGACGAAGACCGGCTATTCGACGGCGGCGGACGTCTTAGATCGTCTGGCGCCGGATTATCCGATTGTAGCGGATATTTTAGAGTACAGGCAGCTGACCAAGCTAAAGTCCACCTATGCGGACGGACTGGTGAACTATATCGCAGAGGACGGAAGAATCCACACGTCATTCAACCAGACCATCACGGCGACGGGACGCCTTAGCAGCACGGAGCCAAATCTCCAGAACATCCCGATGCGGATTGAACTGGGAAGACTGATCCGCAAGGCATTTTTGCCAAAGACCGGTTTTGTGTTTGTGGATGCGGATTATTCCCAGATCGAGCTGCGCGTACTGGCGCATCTGTCCGGAGATGAGAAGCTGATTGAGGCATACCGGAATGCACAGGATATTCACCGGACGACGGCGTCGCAGGTATTCCACATCCCGTTTGACGAAGTGACCGATCTGCAGCGCCGCAATGCCAAGGCGGTCAATTTTGGTATCGTCTACGGAATCAGCTCCTTCGGACTCAGCCAGGATCTCTCCATCACGAAGAAGGAGGCGGCGGAGTACATTGAGCGCTATTTTGAGACCTATCCGAAGATCAAGGGGTATCTGGACGGACTGGTGGCGGAGGCGAAGGAAAAAGGCTATGTCACGACGATGTTCGGAAGAAGACGTCCGATTCCGGAACTTTCCTCGAGTAATTTTATGCAGCGTTCGTTCGGGGAGCGCATTGCGATGAATTCCCCGATACAGGGAACGGCGGCGGACATTATCAAGATCGCCATGAACCGGGTGCATGACCGCCTGCTGGCAGAGGGGTTAAAATCCCGGCTGATTTTGACGGTGCACGATGAACTGCTGGTGGAGACAGCGGTAGAGGAAGAGCAGGAAGTGCGTAAGATTCTTGCCGAAGAGATGCACGGGGCAGCACAGTTGTCGGTGATGCTTGAGATTGATGTGCATGCGGGAAGTGACTGGTATCAGGCAAAATAGAGGTGCAGTGGAACGATGAGATTTATAGGAATTACCGGCGGTGTAGGAGCCGGAAAGTCGGAAATACTCGGATACCTGGCGAAGAAGCCGGATACCCGCGTGATGCTTGCGGATGAGATCGCCCATGAGCTGATGTCTCCCGGGACGGAGTGCTATGACAGGATCTGTGAGACGTTTGATGCGGAGGATATTTTCCTGCCGCAGGGCGGACTGGACCGGGGAAAACTGGCGGCAGTCATTTTTTCCGATGAGGCGAGGCGCAGGCAGATGAATGCCATTGTACACCCGGCGGTGCGCGTCTATGTGGAAAAAGAGGCGGCGAGAGAAAAGCAGGGTGGAAAACGAAAACTGCTGGTGCTGGAGGCAGCGCTTCTGATTGAAGAACATTATGATGAAATTTGTGACGAACTCTGGTATATTTATACCAGAGAGGATATTCGCAGAGAACGCCTGATGGCAAGCAGAGGATATTCCACGGAAAAGGTAGACCGGATTTTTGCAAGCCAGTTGACGGAGAAAGTCTACCGGGAGCACTGCAGGGTTGTGATTGACAACAACGGCAGTGTGGAGGAGGCTTTTGCGCAGATTGACAGGGCGCTTTCGGAGAAGAAATAGAGATTAGGAGATACTGCAGATGAGCGATACGAGCGTATTCGACCAGCCGCTGGTGTTTGGTCTTGATATTGGAACGAGAAATGTGGTGGGAACCGTAGGCTATAAGACGGAGAATGAATTTGTCGTGGTGGCACAGTATATGCTTGAGCACGAGACGCGTGCCATGCTGGACGGTCAGATCCACGATATCGGACGCGTGGGACATACTATAGCCAAGGTGAAGGAGGAGCTGGAGTCACAGATCGGGCAGGAACTGACCGAAGTGTGTATTGCAGCCGCAGGCCGTGTGTTAAAGACGGTGACGACCAACATCAGCTATGATTTCCCGGAGGAGACGGTCGTTACCGGCGAGGATATTCATACACTGGATCTGCTTGGAATTGAAAAGGCACAGTCCATTTTAAAGGAAATGAACGATACCCGCTACAAGTTTTACTGTGTGGGTTATTCCGTCATGAAGTATTTCTTAAATGATGAACCGTTCTCCAGCCTGGAATCCCATAAGGCAGAGCGGATCAGCGAGGATATCATCGTGACGTTCCTGCCGGAGGATGTTGTGGACGGTCTGTACGCGGCAGTCGGCATGGCGGGGCTGACCGTGGCAAACATGACGTTGGAGCCTATTGCGGCGATCAATGTGGCGATTCCGGAGAATTACAGACTCCTGAATATTGCGCTCGTGGATATCGGTGCGGGAACGTCCGATATTTCTGTGACGAGAGACGGAAGTATCATCGCGTATGGCATGATTCCGCTTGCGGGGGATGAGATCACCGAGCTGATCGTGCAGAGTTATCTGGTGGATTTTAACACGGCGGAGCAGATCAAGCTCTCGAGCGGTATGGACGATCAGGTGACCTACAAGGATATTATGATGATCGAGCACACGATTCCGTCGAAGGATGTGTGGAAGCTGACGGAGCCGGTGGTGGATAAAATGACGACCGAGGTGGCGGCGAAGATCAAGGAGCTGAACGGAGACAAGAGCGTCAGTGCGGCGTTTATCGTCGGCGGCGGCGGTAAGATCCACGGTTACACGGAGATGCTTGCCAAGAAGCTGGATCTGCCGGCAGAGCGTGTAGCGCTGCGCGGTGAGGAAGTGCTGCAGGAAGTGACGTTCCTTCAGACAGAGATCCAGAAGGATCCACTGCTCGTCACGCCGATCGGTATCTGCCTGAATTATTACGATCAGAGAAACAGCTTTATCATGGTGCGCTTTAACGGGGAGCGGATCAAGCTGTATGACAACAACAAGCTTACGATCGTGGACGCGGCTCTGCAGGCCGGTTTCCCGAATGAGGAGCTGTTTCCGAAGCGCGGCAGGGAGCTCAATTTCACCGTGAATGGAACTCCGCGGATTGTCAGAGGTGAGCTGGGAGAGTCCGCAGAGATCTATATGAATGACCGTCTGGTCAACATCAACACCCCGCTGGAACCGAACAGCGACATCGTGATCGAAGCGTCGACACAGGGCGAAGCGGCGGTATGTACCTTAGAGCAGCTGGATGAGTATTCCTCTTCGGAGATGAAGGTAATCGTCAACGGCAGGATCGTGCGCTGTCCGAAGTGCCTGGAAGTCAACGGAAGTCTGGAACTGCCGTCCTATGAGATCAAAGAGGGCGATGCGGTTGAGACGAGAAGCTTTTATACCGTGGAGCAGCTGGCGGCATTCATGGATGTGGAAGTGGACATGGATCATGAGATTCTTGTGAATAACCGCGTGGCAACCATGGAGAGTCTTGTGTACGAGAATTTTTCCGTGGACTGGGTGGTGCTTTCTTTCGGAGCAGCGGCGGTGGACCCGGCAGAACTTCCGGTTGCGGAGCAGCCTGTGACGGCGGCGGATGGCGGGACGGAGCAGACAGCGGATGAGATCCCGGCTGAGACAGCGGAGGAAGTGGATGCCGCCGAGAACGAGGCACAGAACGGTACAGAGGCAGAGAAAGCGGAGCATGGAATGTCACAGGAACCTTCATCTGTGACAGATGCCACGGGAGCAGAGAGCGCTGTGGAGCAGCCGGCTGAAGGGGAAGTGCAGCAGGCTTCGCAGAAGACGGATCTGGGACTGGTTGTGTTTATCAATCAGCAGCCGGTACGTCTGACCGGAAAGAAGAGCTACATCTTTGTAGATATTTTTGATTTTTACGATTTTGATTTAACGGCATCTGCGGGAAGAGCGATCATCACAAAGTTGAACGGACAGCAGGCACAGTATTCGGCAGTGCTCTCCGAGGGAGACCAGATCGAGCTTCGCTGGCAGGAAATTAACAGATAGAGAGTGGAAGAAATAAAATGGAATTATGCAGTATAGCAAGCGGCAGCAGTGGCAACTGTATCTGCGTGGGAACAGATGAATGTCATGTTTTAGTGGATGCCGGAATCAGCGGAAAGCGGATTGAATCCGGTCTGAATTCGATTGATCTGAAAACGGAAGAGATGCAGGGAATTCTGATCACACATGAACATGTGGATCATATCGCGGGACTTGGCGTCCTTGCGAGACGTTACGGTCTGCCGGTGTATGCGACTCCGGGGACGATCGATGCGATACTGCACACCAAATCCGTCGGAACGATCGATCCCGCCCTGTTTCATGAGATTCATGCGGAGGAGGATTTTACGATCGGAGATATGACGATTGAGCCGATTGCCATCTCACATGACGCGGCAGAGCCGGTGGCGTATAAGATGAAGCAGCCTGGAAAATCCATGGCGGTCATGACGGATCTGGGAATTTATGACGACCATATTGTGGAGAAGTTAAAGGGGCTGGACGTGCTTCTTCTCGAGGCGAATCACGATGTACATATGCTGCAGGTCGGAAGTTATCCGTATCCGTTAAAACAGCGTATTCTCGGAGAGAAGGGACACCTGTCCAACGAGCTTTCCGGTCGGCTGCTCGGGGAGGTGCTGCACGATCATTTCGGCACGGTTTTTTTAGGACATCTGTCCAAGGAAAATAACTATGCGGAACTTGCGTACGAGACGGTACGGCTGGAAGTGGCGATGGGAGATAATCCTTATAAGGGGGATGATTTTCCGATGTATGTGGCAAAGAGAGACGAGCCGTCCGAGCTGGTGCGGTTCTAAGAGCTAAGGAAAGAGAAAGAGGAGGCATGCGGTTCTAAAACTAAGAATGTAGGTTGCGAATCTGACATCGCAATCTATCCGGAACGCACAGATGCGTATATGTGTATGCTGGAAGCATATGAGGATGAAGGCAGGTTCGGAAAAGAGGAAAACGACGAATTTTTGGCACTGTACAATGCCAATAAGGATAGATTTGATCGTACGACCAGTGAGGTTGCGGAACTGAATTATAAGATCGGGATGATGTATTTTAACTATTATACGGAAGAAGACGGTAGTTACAGTTTCTCAACCAGAGTACAGAAAGCATATTCCTTTTTTGCAGAGAATCACAATAATGCAGAAATTCCGCAAGATTTTGAGGATCTGAATTTAGCGGAATGTTATTACCAGATCTGTTCTTTTTATAAGAATTATATTTTGAATGGTGCAACAGTTGAGGAAGCTTCCAGAGACAATTATGAAAATCTGTTTTCGACGATTGAAAATACGCTTGCAGACGTGCAGAGTGCAGGAGCATATAATCAGCTTTCCTTGATGGTTCAATAAATGCTCTGAAAAATGCTACTGGAATTGGGAAAAATTCGAAAGTCTTTTCAATTTTTGATAAGTATGGAACAAAAACTGTAAAAACAATTGAAGACGTTGTTGGTTTGATTGGAG
>ERZ773235.157-NODE-157-length-95509-cov-9.144897_pt1 | contig 95509 bp, 84 predicted proteins | sample MGYA00580522_ERZ773235 | MGnify/ENA primary metagenome ERZ773235 (study PRJEB29015, sample SAMEA2737797) | human gut metagenome | biome: human gut; feature: human-associated habitat; material: faeces | place: China | collected 2012 ... | reverse complement strand
TTTTGTCGCTTTGCAAGCAAAATCCCACTAAACCCTATAGGTTGCGGATTTGAGGTTTATTAGAATAATTAACAAAAAAAGGAGCATCAAAGTACATGATACTCCTTCTCTTGGTATTAATTCTCTTAATTTAAAACTTTACTTAAACGCACCCGAATCCCCATCTCGGTTATTGATATGCTTCTGGATATCCTTCTTCTTACCGGAGAAGAAGTTCCAGCTCACACCGATGCTTACCATGCGGTTGTTATCCTTGATGGTATGCCACTCCTTGCGACTCAATATCGGGTTGTCGATGGTTTCAAACTTGTATTTGGCATCATTCAAGAGCCAATAACCCGTGGCGGTGATGCGCCAGTTGCCAAGCTGATAATATACAGACAAGTTGCTGGCACTCTCATCCCAATAGTTATAGGGACCTCTTGGCTCCTTCGCCACAATATTGCCAATGTAGCTGGCTCCCCACTTGCCCTTGCGCACATTGATCTGATAAGTGAGCGGGATGCGCCACTGGTTGTGCTTGCCGATGATGCCGCTGCTCATGGAGTATCGCTCGAGGGAACCATACAAGCCGATGTTGAGCAACTCGCTCTTGAAAGGCTTGATGTTGAGGGCATATCCCATACCATACCACCACTGATAGTTGGAGTTCTCATAGGTTTGCACCAGATACTTCTGTTCCTGGATGGTGCGCCACTCATAATACACGCTCATCGGGCTGTCGGTATAGACACCAAAGAATGTCAACTGACCTTGCAGCCAAGAGGAATAATGATTGATGCGGAGGAAGGCACCATACTCATTGTTGGAGGTAAGATTAGGGTTGCCTTGGTTCACTACCCCAGGGATGATAATGGTGGTGTTCTCATTGAGATTAGCTATCGGTGGATAGTTCACGCCATTGATGAGAATCTTCAACTTCTTATTGACGATGCTGCGTGTCTTACCCGTCACTGGGTCGGTGATGATGCCAGGGATGTTGGTGATGAGGTCTTGGGTATGACGAGCGTTCTTGATTTGCTCCTCATTGAAGGTATAGAATGGCATGATCACCACGGTCGGTGCGCAGGTTGCCCTTCACCACCACTCGCTTGAGCTGGTAGGCATCGGCTTGCATCCTGATGGTGCCCATGCGCCCGATGGTGACCAATCGGCTGATGGTCTTATACCCCACGTAGCTTACCTTCATGATGGCTTGCTTCTGTTCGCAAGGTATCACGAAGTCGCCATTGGCATTGCTCACGCCACCACAGAGGAAAGAAGAATCCTTGGCACTGAGCAACTGCACGTTGGCAAACTCCACGGGCAGATTGTGATTATCCATCAACCTACCTATCAGCTTGCGCTCGCCCTTGCGGATACACTCTACGGTAATCAAACTGTCGCCCACGGTCATCTTCATCGGATAAAATCCTATCACACGGCGAATGGCATTGGGAATATTCTGCTCATTCACATTTTGGGTAACGGTGAAGTCCTCCAACTCATTATAGATAAAGCTAATCTTATAACGAGAGGAACTCTTATCGAGGTCGATGAGCACGTCCGACATGCTGCGGTCGTGATAGCGGCGAGAGATATGTTGGGCGCACATATTAGAAATGATGGCACACAACAAGCATATTATGATTGAAAATCTTTTCATAAGATATTGCATATTACTTTACGATGATTTCATTGCCTTGCAAGGCAATATCCACATTCTCAAATTGATTCAATTCCTTGATGACATCCTCTATCTTGGTATGGCTATCCCACTCATAATAGAGGCGAAGGCTCTTTGCCTCATCGCTTATGAACTTCACTTGCAGGTCGTAATAAGCAGCTATCTCTGCCATCATTTTGCCGAAAGCCACATTCTCAAAGGTCTTGTGAATGGCTGGTTTCTCGGCTTTCACCGCCGATGGCGTAGCCACCTGGGCAGTATCATTCTTCACAGAATCGTCCATTGCCCCCTGCTCCGCATTCTCCACTATCGGCATAGGCTCCCGGCTCTTGCGGATATAGATGTGGATGGCAGCGAAAGCGATGCCAGAAACCAAGATGAAGCCAGCGACGGAGGCAGCTATCTTGCGGCAAGAGAAGCGAGAGGCAGGTTGCATAGGAATCATTTTCGCGCTTTCTTCCAAGTGATGCTCTTCGCTGAATTTCTCCCAAGCCTCATCCACATCCGCTTCTGTCGCTTGATGCTTCAGGAGAGTCGAATCCACCTCTTGCATCGTCTGATAGAGCTTGCGACATTCCTCATCTCGCAATATCTCACGAATCTCATCATCTGTGTATTTCTCCTGATGATCGATCATATCCAATATCTTTTCAAACTTATCCATAAAATCTTCACTATATTTCTAAGGGTTAAACTTTTGTTTTAATTTCTTGATGCCTTGCGCCAAATGCTTGTACACCGCCACTTCGCTGATGCCCAACTCGGTAGCTATCTCCCGATATTTCAGCTTTTGCCGAAAGCGGAGTTGTAGTACCTGGGTCGTTTGGGGCATCAGTTCACTCTCCATATAAGCAAGGATGGTTTCTTGCTTATCCGTCTCACGGTCGATGGCAGCGATGGTTGCCTCGGCAGGTTCGATGGTGGGTAAAGCGTCAAGTTGCAGCAGGTGGTGAACCCTGTCCTTCATCTTCTGTCGATTGATAAGCGTCAGGCATTTGTTGCGTACGCAAACCAACAAGTAGCTTCTTGCCTTATCAGGCAATAACTCAACATCCCCATCGAGCACGTCGGCGAAGGCATCGCTCACCACGTCCTTGCTTGCCGCCTCATCCTTCAGGAGCACCAAGGCTAGCTGATACATCCTGGGGTAATGCTGTCGGAAGAGCTGTTCTATCTGTTCTTTTCTCATTTGCATGATTTCTTTCTTGTTTTGTTTGCTTATAATACTAACCACCTAACGTTTTCCTAACCCTTAGCTGGAAGAATTTTATGCAAAAGTACTAAAAATATTAGGAGATTCGTTAGAAAAAGTGTAACTTTGCACAAATAATAGCAATTTCAGCAATAATGAAGAAACAAGGAACGATATTGATAGTTGATGACAACCGCAACATTCTTACTACGGTGAGGATACTGCTGGAACCCATATTCGATGGCATCATCACCATCGCCAACCCTAACTCCATCCCAGCCAAGCTGAGAGAGGAGCATCCCGACGTGGTGCTGCTCGACATGAACTTCTCCAGCGGCATCAATTCGGGAAACGAGGGATTGTACTGGCTCAGGGAAATCAAGAGCCTCAGCCCGAAAACCGAAGTGGTGCTCTTTACTGCCTATGCCGACATCCAACTTGCCGTAACAGGCATTAAGGATGGTGCCGCCGACTTCATCGTGAAGCCTTTTGAAAACGAGAAGATGATCCGCACGCTGATAGAGGCTAGGGATAAGAACAAGGCAGTGGATAACGCTATCAACAGGAAAGGTGGAAAACTTGGTGGAAAAGATACGCAAAGCGCTATGTATTGGGGCGATAGCGAAGTTATGAACAATTTAAGAAGTATTGTGGAAAAAGTTTCCGCTACCGATGCGAATATCCTCATTACGGGCGAAAACGGAACGGGTAAAGAGGTATTAGCCAACGAGATACACCGTTTATCCACAAGATGTGGAAAGAAAATGCTGCCTGTGGATATGGGAGCCATCACGGAAACCCTTTTCGAGAGCGAACTCTTCGGTCATGTGAAGGGTGCTTTTACTGATGCCAAGACAGACAAGCCTGGCAAGTTTGAACTTGCCGATGGCAGCACCATCTTCCTGGATGAGATAGGAAACCTATCCTATGGTCTTCAGGCAAAACTCCTTACCGCCCTGCAACGCAGAAGCATCGTAAGAGTGGGCGGCAGCACGCAGATTCCCATCAACGTGCGACTGGTTTGCGCCACCAACCGCAATCTGCAGCAGATGGTAAACGATGGCGAATTCAGAGAGGATCTGCTCTATCGCATCAATACCATCCATCTGAAATTGCCTGCCCTGAGACAGAGAAAATCAGACATCGTTCCGCTGGCAGAAAGATTCCTCCGTCAATATGGTGATTTATATAATAAGGTGAATCTCCGTCTTTCGGAAGAAGCTGAGAAAAAACTTACCAGTTTGCCTTGGTACGGAAACATACGTGAACTTCAGCACGCCATTGAGAAAGTCGTGATTCTATCTGATGGCGGAATGATTTCTGCCGAAGATATTGACGGCGGAAATCAGCAGAGAAGAGAGAAGCCCCTGGAAGAGGTTCAGACACTCGACGAGATGGAGAGCCGCATGATAGAGAAAACCATCAGGGAATGTGAGGGAAATCTGTCGGTGGTAGCCGCAAGACTGGGCATTTCACGTCAGACGCTTTATAATAAGATTAAGCGATACGGAATTTAAGTGAAGAACGAAAAGTGAAGAATTCTATAGTTTTTGAGGTATGGATATTAATAAGGTGATCATCATTGTGCTTTTGCTCGTTGCTGTAGTGGGTTACATTCGCCTCTACCGTCACTATCGCCGTAACATCAAAAAGGTAACCTTCCTTTTTGATGCGATAGATAATGGGGATTTCTCCTTCAACTTTCCTACGGAGAAGAGGTTTAAGGAAGATAATATTCTACACCAGTCCCTCAACCGAATCAAGCTCTTTCTTCAGCATACGAGAGAGGAGCAGATGGATCGGGAGAAATATTACGAGCAGATTCTGAATGCGGTGGATACGGGCATCCTTGTGGTGGATAGTCACGACAACATCCTGCAGCATAATCAGGCAGCCCTCCGGTTGCTCGATACGGATGTGCTTACCCACATGAACCAGGTAAAAGGAAAGCTGAAGGATGAGCACCTGGCAAAGCATGAGACGCAAGCTATGCTGAAAGACAAGCACGTGCGCATCATCGCCCTGAGCGACGTGAGCCACGAGCTGAGCAACCAGGAGGTGGATTCTTGGATCAAACTGATTCGTGTGCTGACCCATGAAATCATGAATACCATCACGCCGGTTACTTCGCTGAGCGAGACTCTGCTTACTCGGGTTACAGAGGATAAAAACTTGAAGCAAGGCTTGGAAACCATCCACAAAACAGGAACCGAGCTGTTGGCTTTCGTCAACAACTATCGCCGCTTCACCCATGTCCCCCAGCCTCAGCCAGCTCTTTTCTATGTAGAACCATTCCTGGAGAGAATGGCGATGCTCTGCAACCACGAAGTAGAGATTTCGGTTTCTCCCAAGGATTTGCTGGCTTACGCCGATGAGAGTCTCCTCTCTCACGTTGTAACGAATCTTCTGAAGAATGCCGTAGAAGCTTTCAAGGAAAAGGAAAGAGAAGACAAGCAGGAATGCCGCTCCGCAGATTTGCAATCCGCGGCAAGCAAGAAGGCATTTATCCGACTCCAAGCCTACGCCAACGCCCAGGAATCCATCATCATCGACGTGAGCAACAACGCCGGTCTCATCCCCGATGAAGTAGCCTCCCACATCTTCATCCCCTTCTTTACCACGAAGCCGGAAGGAAGCGGAATCGGGCTCTCCCTCTCCCGCCAAATCATGCGAGTAAGCGGCGGCAGCCTCTCGCTCCTTCAGGACAAGGCACAGGGAATCACCACTTTCCGCATCATCATCCCATAAAAAAGTATAATTTTGGGGAGGAAAGTTTGGCGCTTTCGCTTTTTTACCATATCTTTGCCATTATAAAAGATTAAGCTTATGTCAACAGACGATAAGACCATATTAAAGATAAAAGAAATAGCTAAATCTGCTATTCCTTTAGGAAGCAAGGCTATATTGTATGGATCAAGAGCGAGAGGTGATGCTCACAACGATTCAGACTGGGACATTCTTATCCTTTTAGATAAAGCCAAACTGGAGCAAACAGACTATGACAAAGTAAGTTACCCGTTTGTCTTATTAGGTTGCGAGCTCGGCACAGAAATCAATCCCATTCTTTACACAAAGAAAGAATGGGAATCATATAACTTCACCCCTTTTTACGAGAATGTAAATCGAGACGGCATTAGTTTAATATAAAAGTTATGGATCAAGTAAACAAAGACACATTAATCGGTCTGCAAGTAGAAAAAGCCAAGCGCTTTTTAACTCAAGCAGATGAAATGGTTGAACTAAAGCATTGGGATTTAGCAGCCAATCGCTATTATTATGCCTGCTTCCATGCCGTACAAGCTCTATTCATAGCAAAAGGTGTTAATGCACACACTCATGCCGGCATTAACACCCAATTCAGTTTACACTTCGTAAAGACTGGTATCGTAGATATCTCTTATGGCAGTTTCCTCGCCCGTATGTTCCAGTTAAGGCAAAAAGCCGATTACAACTGCGCTTACGAAATTTCCGAAAATGACATCCTGGAAATTATTGGCTTATCACACGATTTTATAAAAAACATATTAACGTTAGTCAAATAATTACTTACAGAAGATTATGGCATTCGAAAGGGAAATCAAGGAATACGAGGATTTGAGAGGAAAATATCAAACCCTTATCATCAATAAAATGGATAAAGAAGAGTACATCAAATATAATGAAGTACTCTTCTCTACCCATTCGTGCGCCATTGAAGGCAACTCATTCTCTGTAGATGACACCCGGGAACTGAAGGAGAAAGGCCTGGGGATGATTCCTGCCGGAAAGACTCTCTTCGAAGCTTTCGAAATGCTTGATCACTTCGAAGCCTTCGAGTACATGATGCAAAACACACAGCATCCGCTCGATGAGAATTTTCTGAAAGAAATCAACAGGCGGGTTACCAGCCATACGCTTTCCTACCGTTCTCCAGAAGCCATTCCGGGCGAATACACCACCACGGACATGGCTGCAGGAGACACGGTATTTGGCGACCACGAAGAACTCATCGCCAGAGTTCCCAAGCTGCTGGAATCAACCGAAAAAGCCATTGTCTCCGCAGCCGTTCATCCCATGATTCTTGCCGCCCGCTTCCATGGCTTCTACGAATATCTTCATCCGTTCCGTGATGGGAATGGAAGAACAGGACGACTCATCAGCAACTACATTCTCTTAAGATTGAATCATCCTCTCCTTATCATCCCATCCGAAGCCCGCCAGGAATACATTTCTGCCCTCCGCATGATTCGCACAGAAGCAACCGACGAGCACCTCATCCGCTTCTTTTTCAAGATGGCAATACAGAGGATGAAAGAAGAACTGAAGCAGAAAGAGGCTAATACCAAGCGATTTATGACATTCCTCTTCTAACGAAGCCTAGCGCCATACGCACAAAAGTGACAGAAACACTAAAGCCGATTGCCCTCCGCCTCCACAATCTGTCCATCAAACAGACGGATGGTGCGATGAGCTATCTTGGCATCATGCTCATTATGCGTTACCATAACAATGGTGGTGCCTTCGTGGTTAAGCTCAGTAAGCAGATGCATCACTTCGGCACCATTCTTGGAATCAAGATTACCCGTAGGCTCATCGGCAAGGATGAGCTTCGGACCGAAGACCACGGCACGGGCGATAGCTACTCGCTGCTGCTGACCACCAGATAGCTGGTGAGGGAAGTGCTTGGCACGATGGCTGATGGCCATTCGCTTCATAATCGCCTGCACCTTTGCCTTGCGCTCTGCCTTCGGAATGTTGAGGTAGGTAAGAGGAAGCTCGATGTTCTCCTCTACATTCAATTCATCTATCAGATTGAAGCTCTGGAACACAAATCCGATTTCTCCCTTTCTTACATCCGTGCGCTCCTTTTCCTTCAGGTTTGCCACCTCGTGATTACCCAGGAAATATCTTCCCGAAGTTGGGTTGTCGAGCAAACCGAGGATGTTGAGCAAGGTGGATTTGCCACAACCTGATGGTCCCATAATGGCAACAAACTCGCCGTCTTCTACTGTGAAAGATACGTTATTTAAAGCAATCGTCTCCACATCTTCTGTGCGGAATGACTTGCAAAGATTCTCTATTTTAAGCATTTTCTTATCTTTTTACTTTTTTACCTTTTTACTTTTAATTTTATTCATCCTTGAGATATTTCACAGGATTACTGTTCGCCACCTTGTAGCAGTTGATGACGACGGAAAGCCCGATGATGACGAGCAAGATGATGGTAACGCCGATAAACAGCAAAGGCGTCATCGTAATCTTCTCGCTGAACGACATCAGCCATTGTCTGGCTATCAGCCAAGCCCCCAAGTCGCCCACGATGATGCAAGGCAAGGCAATCTTCATAATGTCCTTCAGGAAGATGCGAAGAATATCCTTCACCTTCGCTCCGTTCACCTTCCTTATCGCAATCTCCTTGCGGCGGCGGTTCACCTCATCGCTCGTATAACCCACCAATCCGAAGAGGGCGATAATCATCGTCACGATGCTGGCAACCAGGATTCCGTTGCGGAAACGGAGCTGAGAAACATACTGTAATTCCATTTCCGACTGATAAGAATATACATTCACCAAATTATTCGGATACATAGCTTGCACCTTCTTTTGGAGCTTTTCTAATGTATCATCCGTCATTTCCTTAAACTTAACCAACATATACGGCGCAACCTTATCTTCATAGAAAATAAAAGCAGGCAAAGACTTGAGGTCCGAATCTTGACCGGTAAGACTACCTATCTGTATATTCCGGAATACACCACAAATAGAGTAAACCTTTCCATCACCCGAATATTCTATACGCTTACCGATAACACCATCTTTCCAATGAAAAACCTTCTGTAATTTTCCAACCATTTTTTCTTCTATCATGATTTGGCGGCAGCTATCATTACGTTCGGTAAAGAAAGATCCTTGTATGATTGGAATCTCCAACATCTTGAAGAAATTATCATCCACGCCTCCAATATCCTGAGCATTGAATTGAGCAGTTTCGTCACCAGGCAATCCTATCGTATTACCATCTATTCCCCAATCATCCAATGGGATGGTATAAGTAGATGAGACCATGTTTACATCGGGCATTCGCCTGATTTCTTCCAGGCATTGAACACGACGTTCCCTATCCAAGGCGTCAACTTTCAATATGGCAACATTTTCATAACTATAGCCAGGATCCAGATTCACCATCAAGTGATACTGAGCACTCACAACATAAAGCAAACTGAACAGGAGGCCTGATATAACAAACTGAAAACCAAGCAAAGCAAGCTTCCAGCGATTCCGATTTTCCTGATAACCACGAAAGGCTACGGCAACAGGAATTCTACTGTATAACCAACCAGGAACCAATCCTCCCACCAATAACACGAAAAGACAAATGGCTACCAATATCCAACTTCCCCTACAGAACATCAAAGCTTCAATTGGAGCAGAAAGGAAGTTTCTAATTGTTCCTTTACAAAGGAAGATGAATAAAGCCGCAAGCAATACCGCTAATCCAACCTGTACCAATGCCTCTGAAAATATGATAGAATGAATATTCTTCGGTGCTGCACCATAACACTTTCTGACGGCCATCTCCCGAGAACGTGTCATCAAATTACCGACAATAATCAGCAGATAATTCATTACCGAAGTAAAAAGAAGCACAAAGGCTATGATTCCTAGGATCCACCCCATCATCTTGATGTAAGAATTTTGAGTATAGACCTCACTAAGCACCACAAAATCATAATTCAATTCCATTCCTGCCTGTTTCAACTCTTTCATAGGAAAATGATCCTGGCGCATCTTATCAACATAGGGTTTCAATTCGCCTACACCATGTCCTTTTGCTATACGAATATAAGAATTGAATATATCAGAACCAATCCAGTCATTTCTCGCATCATAAGTACGAACCTGCGGCATCGTTGACATTGATACAACCACTCCATAGGATGTAAAAGTAGAATTCCATGGAAAAGCATCGAATACACCACCTATCGTAAATATGATGCCAGGATAATTCGGCACAGAAAAATGCTTACCTACAACATTGCCACCTATCTTTTCAGCAACCCGTGAACTAACCAGACAATAGTTAGGACGAGACAAAGTTTCCTTGACATTACCCATGAATATTCTTTGGGGAAAGACATCGAAGAAGCAACTATCTGCCAATACCATATCAGCAGAGAATACCTGTTGGTTTTCCAACTTACATTGTGCGTTGCTTTTCAACCAGTTTACTCGGGTTGCAGCCTCAACGATAGGCGCATACTGGGCTATTCCATGAGCCGTAGCTCCCGAAGTTTGATCAAAATAAAGTTTTTCTGCTTTATTATGCCCCACTTCCATAATCTGATACGTCCTTTCCCATCCAGGGAAATACGTATCGTAAGTCTGCTCGAAATAAATCTCGGCAATAATTACCGAACTGATTGCCAATCCGAGCGCCAGGCACAAGATCTTCACGAAGTTGTGCTGACCTCTTCGAGGCAGATTCTTGAATGCGTTAATAATATGATTCATATCAAATATCCTGTTTCAAGGGCGTTAGCCCAATTTATCACTAATCACTACTAATTAATCATTACTAACTAATCACTACTAATTAAAAACCAATACTTCATTATCCTTATATGCTTCATAGCCGCTAACGATAACCTGCTCACCCGGCTCCAAGCCCTCAATCACCTCATAATACTGAGGATTCTGGCGACCGATGGTGATCTTTCGGCGATAAGCCTTCTTGCCACTCTTGTCTAATACAAAGATCCATTGACCACCCGTTACACTATAAAACGTGCCTTTAGGGATAATTATTGCCTGCTTCGACTGACCGAGCTGCAAATCTACATAATAAGTCTGACCAGTTCGGATGTTGCCAGGGCGAACGCCCTTGAAGATGAAGTCGATGCGGAACCTGCCGTCTCTTACCTCGGGATAAACCTTGCGAACCTGCAGGAGATAATGCTTGCCGTTCTGGTCGAAAGTGGCAGTAAGTCCCGGTTTTACCCGATCGATGTAATGCTCATCCACCTGCGCCTGCACCTTGAAATCGCTTAGGTCGTTGATGACTCCAATCTTCTGGCCGGCAGAAATGCTCTGTCCCAGCTCCACATCGAGCAAGCCGATTTCGCCCGAAATGGTGCTGCGGATGTTCAGCTTCTCCTTGCGCTGGCGAACCAGTTGCACATTCTTCTGCATGGCTTCCAGATTATCGCCCATCTGATCCATCTGCGAACGGCGGAGCTGTGCATCCTTCTTCAATCGCTTGCTGATGAGCGCATGCTTCTTGACAGCAAGGTCGTAATCTTCCTTAGCCTTCAGATACTCCTCGCGCGAATTGAGTTGTTCCTTGTGCAACGCCTCCTGATGCTGATAGGAACGGCGCTTGGTAATGACATCCTGCGAAAGCGAAAGTTCCTCGTTGCTATTGTTCAGACGGTCCTGTTCCATCGAAATCTGGGTGTTGCGAAGCATGTCCTGCTTTTCGGCAAGTTCGCTTTCGGCATTCAGAATCTCCAGGTCGAGATTAGAATTGCTCAGTTTCACAATCACATCGCCCTTGTTCACGTGGGCACCTTCATCCACCACTTTCTCTAGAATAATACCGCCTTCCTCGGAACTGATCTGTACCACGGAGATAGGAACCACCTGTCCATCCACCGAAACATAATCGTTGAACTGCGCCTTCTCTACGGTTCCGATGCTCAATCCCTTCCTGTCCACCTTCAGGGTGGAAGAGAAATTGCTCAATCCCAACCAAATGAGGACTGCGATCAAAACCGCTCCTCCGCCAATCCATGCCCAATACTTGCGAGGCACGAGATATTTTTTCTTTTCTATCTTTATATCCATAATTTATCTTATTAAATTTTCTCCCTGATAATAAGCAACCAATCTCTGTTTGATTATGAGCAACATCTGCATCTGGAGTTCCTTGATTCTGCTTTCCAGAAGCGTCTGGGCTGCGGTATGAAGATCGAAGGTGGAAAGCATTCCTTCCTCAAACTTCCGACTCGACATGTGATAGGCGAGCGAATCGGAGGCCACCTTCTTCTGCATCTGGTGCAACTCCTTGGCGTAACCCTCTGCATCCATCACCGCCTGGGCTATCTGGTCGTGAAGCTTGCGCCTGGTTTCCTCCAGGTTCACCTGTGCCAGTTGCCAGTCGTTGCGTGCCTTCTTCACGCTGTGCCATCGGTCGCTATTATAAATAGGTATGGAAAGGGTCAACGCGAGGTATTCGCCCTGGTTGTTGTGAAACTGCGAGGCAAACCCATCGTATTGCCCTTTCTGAGAGAGATTCTTGTAATAGTTGGTAGAAATGCCGCCACCGAGAGAGAGTGATGGCAGCAATCTGCCTTTTGCTATCTTGTAATCATACCGTGCCCGCTCTACTTCGTATTCTGCCGACTTCAAATCGGGAGAAATATGCTGGAAGCCCTGGTAAACGGTTTCGTAGTTTACTCCAGATTCAGAAACCTCTTTATTATCAGACGTTAACTTCAAATTCAGCTCCTCATTAATCAGAATTTTCAGTTCTTCATCCACCGGAAAATTCATCGCTGATTTCAAGGCGAGCAGACTCTGTTTTGCCACATTCTCCTGATGCGTAAGATTGTATTCATCTTCTGCCACCTGCGATTCCATCTGTACCACATCCGGTCGGCCTTTTTCGCCCAGTTCATACAGGCGCTTCATCTTAGCCAGCATCCGCTTGCTTTCGTTCAGTTTCTCGCTTGCTATCCGAATGCTTGCCTCAGCATAGGCAGCATCCACATATTTCTGCATCACGTCGATGGCTCTATCGTCCTGAATCTTCTGCATCGCCGTGGCTGAATAATCCCGGCTCAACTTAGCCTGTTTCAAGGCGTTGATGGTGGCGAAACCATCGAAGACATTCAGTTCGGCATAAAGCTGATAGTAGTTGTTGAATGTCGTTACATTATTATAAGTATTGGTTTCCGGGTCGATGTTTCGTCCCCAGGCATACTGTCCCTGCACGCCTCCCGAAACGGTAGGCAGGAATCCTGCCACAGCATGCTGGTAATCCTGCTTGCGTTGGCGGGCGTTTACCACCTCCCGCTTCACCTCTGTGGCGTGCTCCACGGCGTATTTCATACAGTCGTCAAGGCTCCAACTCTGTGCCGAGACGCCAGCCGTCCAGACCAACCATCCTATTAATATTCCTATTCTTTTCATAATCTTCTTCATTTTGGCATGATAAGGACAAGAGCCATGCCAAAACAGCACTTCTCCTGATAATCAAGCCATTAGACAAAAGCCCTTATTAAACAAACTGTCCAACAATTAGACACCACCGTCTAATTGTTGGACAGAAAACCGCAGCTTAAAGCTGATCATTCATCGCATCCACCACTTGTCCATCAAACAGATTGATGATGCGACTGGCGTAGGTAGCATCGTGCTTGGAGTGCGTCACCATCACGATGGTGGTTCCCTCCTCGTTCAGCTCGCTGAGCAACTGCATCACCTCCATACCATTCTTGGAATCGAGGTTACCCGTAGGCTCATCGGCAAGGATGATGCTAGGCTTGCCCACCACGGCACGGGCGATGGCAACCCTCTGCTGCTGACCGCCCGAAAGCTGATGAGGATAATGCTTGGCACGATGGCTCAGCTTCACCTTTCTCAGAATTTCGAGCACACGCTCCTTGCGCTCCGCCTTTCCCACTCCGAGGTATTTCAGCTGTAAATCCACATTCTCCTCAACGGTAAGTTCGTCGATAAGATTGAAGTTCTGGAACACGAAGCCGATGCGACCCTTGCGATAGGCGGTACGCTCACGCTCCTTCAGATGGCCCACTTCCTCATTATTCAACCAATACTTGCCCTCCGTAGGACTATCCAGCAAGCCCAGGATGTTCAGCAAGGTTGACTTGCCGCATCCCGAAGGACCCATAATGGCGATAAACTCACCATCCTCTACTTCTATGTTTACGCCGTTCAGGGCGATGGTTTCCACCTCTTCCGTGCGGAATATTCTAGTTAAATTTTCTGTTCGTATCATCGTTAGAAATCTTTTTTATCGTTAGAAATCTTTATCTCGTTAGAAATCCTTTTAAAGTTTATGACTCATTATTCAGCCTTGATGCTGTCTATCGGATTCGACATCGCCGTACGCAGGGTGCAGCCGATAACCGAAACAAAGGCTATCAATAAGGTGAAGACAGCGCCAGCCAGCAACACCCACCAAGGGAAGGAGATGCGATGGACGAAATCCATGAGATAAGTCTGCATCAGCTTCACGCAGATAGGGATGGCGATGACCACAGCCACCAGCGAACTGACAAGGAATCTCTTAGCCAGCTGCCAAGCCGCATCCCCAATCGAAGCACCCATCACCTTGCGCAGGGCAATCTGGCGCTTCTGCTGGTTGCCGTAATAAACCGACATTCCGAAGAGACCCAAGGCAGAAATCAGGATAGAAATGCTCATGAATGTGATGATGAGCACCATCATATTGTGCTTGTCCTTGAGATTATTCTTCAAAGTATCATCCATATACTCCACCTGCATTTCCGCAGGAACGCCCATCAGTTCCTTAGCCACCTGCTTGCAGGTACTCCGGATAGCCTGCAGCGCCTGGGCATGATCGCTACGGGTTTTCACCAGAACTGTCCATCCACGCTGCTGCGGGGTAATGACTCCAATGGCATTATGCTCCGTTTTTTCATTCTCACTCAGCGCATCTCCACTATGGTAATCGGCAATCACGCCACACACCTCGTATTCATGCTTTCCATCCTTCATTCTCATTCCGAACCAAGGCTTGTGGGCAGAAACGCCATAGGCACGCTTCGCATCTTCCGTTACCCAAATCTTTCCATAGGCTGGCTCGCAATACTGCTCAATCACCCTGACTCCCAGCATCTTCATCGCCGTGGAATCTACCATGAACATACGGAGCATTCCTATCAGTTTTTCATTGTCATCATGCACGCCATTTCCCCAGCTTCTGATAGGATTGGCGTTGCCGTAAGTTGCCTCTTCCACCTCTGGAAGCGCTTTCAGACGGTTTTTGAGAATAGACATCTTCTCCGGCGAACCATCCAAGGAAGAAATGATGGAAACAATATCCTTCGTCTGATAACCCAACGGCAAATCGGCAAGATGCTTCATCTGGAGCATCATCGTTATCGCCATGACTACCAGCGTGATACTGATGACGTTCTGGGCTACGATAAATATCTTGCTGAACCACATCTTGCTGCGCATGCGGATGGTTCCCTTCACCACATCTATCGGATTGAAACGGGAAACCACGATGGCAGGAAGGATTCCCGCAAAGATGGAAATGATGACGTAAGCCAACGGCAGGAACCACAGAAGGTCGAAGGAATGGAACAGGTCGATTTTCGTATCCAACATCGAATTAAACAACGGGATGAATGCCCAGGAAATCAACAAGCCCAGCAGGAAGCAGACTGCCGTGAAGAGCGCCGACTCCTTGAGATAGCGCAGCATCACGCCCCCTACCGATTCGCCCAGCAGTCTTCGGGTAGCCATCTCCTTCGCACGGTTGCCAATCTGAGCCACCGTAAGATTGATGTAATTGAACAAGGCAGAAAGCAGCAGAACCAGCGCCACGACCAGGAGGATATTCACGAGAGAACGATTTCCATGCTTGAAAATCTCGACATCATCATCCGCAAAATGAATCTGGTCCCATCTCACAAACTGGCAGCCCCACATGAAGTCGGCTCCACCTGATTCCTTTTTCCACTCCTTCCAGTAGTTTATGTATTTGCCGAGCAAGGTCTGTCTCACCTTTTCGGGGTCGGCTTCCTTTGCCAGTCGCGCCACCGTAGTGCAGGAGCCAAACTGATTCATCGGCTGAGCCTCAGCTTCTATCAGTTTCATCGACACGAAAATATCGTATGGGTTAAGAAGGTCCTCACGGTCGAAATCCTCCATGATTCCCACCACCTTGAGTTGCAGCTTACCGCATTGGATGGTACGGCCGATAGGATTGGCGTTGCCGAAGGCTTTCTTGGCAAAAGATTCCGAAACCATTGCCTGATGAGCATCCGAAAGGAGATGATCTGGCGCACAACCACGGCATTTGTAACCCATAAACTGGGAAAAGTTCGGGTCGATAGCCAGATATTTTGCCTCATAATACTGTCCATCTATCATGGCTCCCTGCGGAGTGTAATATTCACCAAATCTTGTCCATCCCTTGATTTCCGGGATGGAAGGAAAGAACTCCTTGGCTATGCCCCAGGTCATTCCGAGATAATCACCGGAACCTGCAACATAGAGCTCCTTCGCCAGTTTCTGATTCGTTCCCACACGATACTCTGCAGTAGCGTAGGAAACGAGAATCAGCACAAAAGCCAGTGCCACCGAGAGACCCAAGGCCTCTATGGTGGCATAAAGCTTGTTGCGTGATAAGAATTTCACATAACTTTTCATCATATACTCATTTATTTTTTGTTTCACTAAAATCAAACGATAAAGGAAGAATACCATCTCCCTGTTTTCGTTAGCTGCTGCAAAGTTACGGCTTCTCCCGTTTTCTGCCAAGGATTCCGGCAGCCCGAAAGGTGGATTGTATGAAATTCATACACTCTATTGTATGATTATCACACAACAATCCCGTTTTTGTTTGCCGTTTCGGAAAAAAAGCGTACTTTTGCAAACAAAAAAATAAAAGATATGAAATACGGAACCCTTCTTGTCATCGACGATAATCCGTCGATACTCACGGCGCTGAAAATCTGTCTGGGCAATACGTTCGAACGGATTCTCACCCTGCCCCGCCCCGATACCGCCCCCATGTTGCTGCAACAGGAGCAGGTAGATCTCATCCTGCTCGACATGAACTTCTCGCTTGGCGTAAACAGCGGTCAGGACGGCTTGCTCTGGCTCCGCACTTTCCGCCGGCTCCATGCCCACATCCCCGTGGTGCTCATCACCGCCTTTGCCGATGTGCAGCTAGCCATCAAGGGATTGAAAAGCGGAGCCGCCGATTTCGTCACCAAACCCTGGGATAATGACGAACTGATCAGAACCCTAAAAGATGCCATCGACCGAAGCCAGGAAGTGGAGACTCTGGAGAGCATCGAGACCACTCATATCCACAAGGTGGTGGATCAATGCCACGGCAACATCTCTCGTGCCGCCGAACTGCTCGGCATCACTCGCCAAACGCTTTATGCCAAGCTCAAGCGATAATTCTTTATCACAATCATTCATGATTATCAACATCTGATATGAACACCATTTTCCACATATATATAATAGGTATCATACTCCTCATCATCGGAGGCATCATCTATCTCTTCTTGCGCCATCAGCGCAACCTGAAGAGCCGTGCCTTCCTGATGCAAGAGGCGATTCGCAATGGCGATTACTCTTTTCGCCTTTCCACCAAGGGATTGCTCTCTGGAGAACGAGCCTTGCAGCAAGCCCTCAACGACATGGAGAACGACATCGGCAGACTGGTGGCGCAGCATGAGGTGGAATCCTGGCAAAGGCTAACCCGAGTGCTCACCCATGAGATTATGAACGCCACCGCCCCCATCTCCAGCATCTGCCAAGCCTATCTGAGCAATCCCGACATCCAAGGTTCGTCCTATGAGGAAGGCATCCGAGCCATTCGAGATACCAGCAAGTCGCTCACCAGTTTTGTGGATAGCTACCGCAAGCTCACCCAGCTACAAGAGCCTGTCATCGAGAACATTCCACTCAAGGATTTCGTGGAAGGCATCAAGCCGCTCTATCCTCAGATAGAATGGCACATCCATATCCCCGAAGATGCCACCTGGTCTGCCGACAAGAACATGCTGCGCCAGGTATTTATCAATCTGACCAAGAATGCCATCGAGGCTCACGCCTCAGCCATCAACATCCGATGCTTCCACAAACATCCAGAGAGCATCGAGAGTTCACAATTCTCAGGCATCTATTTCAGCAACAATGGCGACCCCATCCCAGCCGAGGTGGCCAAGGAGATGTTCATCCCCTTCTTCTCCACCAAGCCATCAGGTTCGGGCATCGGCCTTTCCATCTCCCGCCAGATGCTGATGATGCAATCCATCAATCTCTCCCTTGCCGAGCACAATGTGGCAGGCTATCATGTAACATTCCGAATGGAGTAACTCACAGGCATCTACCTTTCGGCACATGTCTTTTAACAAAGAAAATAGCAGAAACTCTTGGTACATTCAAAAAATAGTATTATATTTGCAGCAATAATAATACACATTGAACTTTACAACATAAAAATTATGATGACAATCGAAGAATACAGAGCAGAGGTCTTGCAAGCATTGCTCGAAGCGAAGAACGAGGATGGAACTCCAGCAATTACACCAAAGGAAGCACAGGAGGCTCTCAATGGTTTTACCGACGACGAATTGCAGGACGGCATCTTATGGAACTCTCCACAGGACGTGGCCGATATTATCCTTGAAGGATAAAGAAAACATCGTTTTTCTTTGCTCATTCCAATTATTATTTGTAATTTTGCAGGCGCTTAAGTAAAAGGGGGTACTTGCAAGCCCCCCTCACTTACCAGACATTTGAATAAAGAAAAAGATTTTTTACCGGTAAAAAAAGATATAAAGATAATGAAGATAGAAAACGAAATCATCAGCTCAGTCATCGCGGCGGTGAAGGAGCTTTATGGTCAGGACGTACCTGAAAAGATGGTAGCCCTGCAGAAGACCAAGAGTAATTTCGAAGGTAACCTTACCCTCGTCGTATTCCCATTCCTCAAAATGTCGAAGAAGACTCCTGAGAGAACTGCACTCGAGATTGGTGACTACCTGAAGGAGAACTGCGCTAACGTTATCGCAGACTTCAATGTGGTTAAGGGTTTCCTCAACCTTTCTATCGCTCCTGCCGCTTGGGTAGGACTCTTGAACACCATCAATGCTGACCCTAAGTTCGGTGAGAAGCCTGTTACTGAGAATAGCCCGCTCGTCATGATCGAGTACTCTTCTCCTAACACCAACAAGCCTCTCCACCTCGGTCACGTGCGCAACAACCTGCTCGGTTGGTCATTGGCTCAGATTATGGAGGCCAACGGCAACAAGGTTATCAAGACAAACATCGTGAACGACCGTGGTATTCACATCTGTAAGTCTATGCTCGCTTGGCTCAAGTGGGGCAATGGCGAAACTCCTGAGACTTCCGGCAAGAAGGGCGACCACCTCATCGGCGACTACTATGTAGCCTTCGACAAGCACTATCGTGAGGAAATCGCAGAACTCAAGGCTCAGTATATGAAGGATGGCATGGACGAGGAAGCTGCCACAGAGAAAGCAAAGGCAGAGGCTCCATTGATCAAGGAGGCTCACGAAATGCTCGTGAAGTGGGAGAACAACGACCCTGAGGTTCGCGCTCTCTGGCAGAAGATGAACAGCTGGGTTTACGCTGGCTTCGACGAGACTTACAAGATGATGGGGGTAAGTTTCGACAAGATATATTATGAGTCAAACACTTACCTCGAGGGTAAGAAGAAGGTAGAGGAAGGATTGGAGAAGGGTCTCTTCTTCCGCAAGGACGATAACTCTGTATGGGCAGACCTCACCAACGAGGGCCTCGACCAGAAGCTCCTGCTCCGTTCTGACGGCACTTCTGTTTACATGACTCAGGACATCGGTACTGCCGACCTCCGTTTCAAGGATTTCCCTATCGACAAGATGATCTACGTAGTAGGTAATGAGCAGAACTACCACTTCCAGGTACTCTCTATCCTGCTCGACCGCCTCGGCTTCAAGTGGGGTAAGGACTTGGTTCACTTCTCTTACGGAATGGTAGAGTTGCCTAACGGTAAGATGAAGAGCCGCGAGGGAACCGTAGTAGATGCAGATGACCTGATGGCAGAGATGATCAAGGATGCTCGCCAGACAAGCGATGAGCTTGGCAAGTTCAAGGACATGAGCGAGGAAGAGCGCCAGGAGATTTCACGCATCGTGGGTCTCGGAGCGTTGAAGTACTTCATTCTCAAGGTAGATGCTCGCAAGAACATGCTCTTCAACCCAGAGGAGAGTATCGACTTCAACGGTAACACAGGTCCTTTCATCCAGTACACCTACGCTCGTATCCGCAGCATCATGCGCAAGGCAGCTGCCGAGGGCATTGAGATTCCTGCTGAGTTGGGCGCAGATGCTCCTATCAACGAGAAGGAGATTGACCTCATCCAGAAGATGAACGACTTCGCTGCAGCCGTAGCCGATGCCGGCAACAACTACAACCCTGGTGGCATTGCCAACTACTGCTACGAACTGACCAAGGAGTTCAACCAGTTCTATCATGACTACAGCATCCTGAATGCTGAGAGCGAGGCTGAGAAGATTACCCGCCTGGTTCTCGCAGCCAATGTTGCCAAGATTCTGAAGAATGGTATGGCTCTGCTCGGTATCGAGGTTCCTGAAAGAATGTAAAATTTTAGGTAATTAGAAGTTATCTGGAGTATAGCACTCCTGAAAAACTTCTCAAGATATAATTAACCTACAATTTAAAAATTGAATATTGACTATTGACAAATAATGAGCATCCCCAGAGCCAGACTTTGGGGCTTGCTCATTTCTTTTTTATAGCTCATTTCTTTTTTATATAGGTCAGTTTTTATATAGGTCAGTAAGACACAAAACAGAACTCTCGTATGTAGTTCAGTAAGACACAAATCATCTATCAAATAAAGAAACAAAAGAAACGCAAATGAGTAACATGCCCGTAAATCCTCCTTCATGGAGAAACGATACTGTCTTGCCTTTGCCCAATGAGGTGAAGGCGAACGCCTGGGCTGTGGATGCAGCCTGCTCCGGAAATCCCGGTCCGATGGAATACCAATGCATTGATCTTCAGACTGGTGCACAGGTTTTCCACTATGGTCCTATCCACGGCACCAACAACATCGGCGAATTCCTCGCCATCGTCCACGCCCTCGCCCTGATGGCCCAGAAAGGCATTACCGACAAAGTAATCTACAGCGATAGCGTGAATGCCCAACTTTGGGTAAACAAGAAGCAATGCAAGACAAAGCTGGAGCGTACTCCTCAAACCGAGCAGCTCTATCAGATCATCACACGTGCCGAAAATTGGCTCCGCACCCACCCCATCACCGTACCTATCTTTAAATGGGAAACGAAGAAATGGGGCGAGATTCCTGCCGATTTCGGAAGAAAAGGATAAGGCTGACGATGCGTAAAGTGGCTTGTATCGATTATTGCCTCACTATGGCACAACATTGCCCCTTACCAGGGCAATAATCTGCCATTGCCAGGCACAAAACGATACGTCGGGAGCTTCTTTTTACTCTTCACTCTTCACCAAATCGGCTGAAACCCCGATAAACACTGGGGTTGCGAGAGGTGAAGAGTTACGCACCACTCTTCACCACTCTTCACCCGTACAAATCCCTTAGATACAAATACTTACACCATCTTTGTGAAGAGTGAAGAGTGTTTTTGAAAGTGGCTTGTATTCTTTGAAAGTGGCTTGCATTCGGCTCAAAAATTTCGTATCGCAGCACAGGCAATCGAAAGAGAAGTCATCTGGGTCTAAAAGACGGTCGTCTATTAAGACCAGCCGGAGGCTTAAATGATGGCAGGCGCCGATCATCAATGATGCCCCAAAAGGACTAGGGCTGTTAATTTTATCCTCCAGAACACGAAAGTACGGAAATTATTTGGAGATTTCAGGAATTAATCGTAAATTTGCACCAAATCTAAATAGATTCATAACTAGCTAACTTGTAATTATTAATAATTCAACCAGACAATGAAACAAAAACATTTATTTTGGGGAGCTGCGGTTGCATTGACCTTTCTCTTCAGCGCATCAGCTATTGCACAACCTAGACACACCAAGAAAAAGGTGAAGAAGGTGGTGGAGACCAAAGTTGACGTTTGTCCGTTTACCGACAAATGGGTAGAAGACGAAACTAAATTTGAGGATCGCAAGGAAAAGGCGCACGCTACTTTCGTGCCTTATTCTTCTACTGCCACCATGCAGAAGGACGACTACTTCAAATTCCCATGGCTCACTCCTAAGCACGCCAACTATCTCCTGCTCAACGGCAAATGGAAGTTCCACTACACAGCCGACTGGAAGCAGGGCAAGCCAGAGAAGGATGATTTCTGGGCTGACAACGCAGACGTTTCTTCGTGGAAGGAACTCCAGGTACCTCTGAACTGGGAAATGGCAGGATATGATGTGCCTGTATATAATAATGTGGGCTATCCTTTCGAGAACAAACCTCCGTTCATCACAGCCTTCAAGGATAATTTCGACAAGAATCCGGTAGGTTCCTATCGCCGCAACTTCAACCTGCCTGAGGGTTGGGAAACCGGAAAACGAGTATTCCTTCACTTTGACGGTGCATGCAGCGCCATCGTGGTTTGGGTAAATGGTAAGTATGCAGGTTATTCACAGGGTGCGAATACAGATGCTGACTTTGATGTTACCAACCTCGTCCGCAAGGGCGACAACAACGTATCGGTCCGCGTTTACCGCTGGAGCGACGGCTCTTACCTGGAGGGACAGGATATGTGGCACCTGGGTGGAATCCACCGCGACGTTTATCTCGTAGCCACTCCTAAGACCTTCGTGGCAGATCATTACATCACTTCTGCCCTAAACAAGGATTACACATCAGGCAACCTGAATGTTGACCTGACCATCGCTAATGCAGCCAAGGAGAAATCTGAGAAGACGCTGGAGATCGAGCTCCTCGATCCTCAGGGCAAGTCTGTTGCCAAGCAGTCTGCCCAGGTAGCGATGACCGCAAAGGATGCTCAGAAGAACTGTCGCCTTAGCATCGACAACCTGACCGGTTTAAAGGCTTGGACCTCAGAGCAGCCTAATCTCTATACCGTTATCGTTCGTCAGAAGGCTGGCGACCAGGAAGAGATGGTATTCTCTACCAAATACGGTTTCAGAGAGGTGACTATCAAGGACAAACTGGTTTATGTTAACGGCAAGCGAGTATTCTTCAAGGGTGTCAACACCCAGGATATTCACCCACTCTATGGTCACGCCATCGACGTGGAGACCATGCTTCGCGACGTAATCCTGATGAAGCAGGCTAACGTGAACACCGTTCGTACCAGCCACTATCCTCGTCAGGCTAAGATGTATGCCATGTTCGACTACTACGGATTGTACTGCATGAACGAGGCTGACGTGGAGTGCCACAACAACCACTCACTCTCTAACAATCCTACCTGGCGTGCTACCTACGTGGACCGCACAGAGCGTATGGTATTGAGAGACCGCAACCACCCTAGCGTGGTATTCTGGTCGCTCGGTAACGAGTCAGGCGGTGGCGATAATTTCCAGGCTACCTATGACAAGATCAAGGAACTCCTGCCAGGTCGCGACGCTTGGGTTCACTACGAGGGCTACAAGCACGGTGCCAAGTACTCAGACTTCGGTTCAGACATGTATCCAAGAATCGAGGTAGTGAAGAAGCAGATGAACGGCCTCAACGACAAGCCTTACTTCATCTGCGAGTATGCTCACGCAATGGGTCAGGCTGTGGGTAACCTGCAGGAATACTGGGATCTCATCGAGGCAAGTACCGGTATTACCGGTGGCTGCATCTGGGACTGGGTTGACCAGGGTATCTATGATACACGTCGCATCCGCAAGGGTCTTCCTTTGAAGGATCCTAAGACCGGGCTCCACTACTACACATCCGGTTACGACTATACCAAGATGAACAATGGTTACAGAGGATTCCAGGGCGACTTCATGAGCAACGGTATCATTACTCCAGGAAGAGAGTGGACAGCCAAGCTCACCGAGGTGAAGTATGTTTATAGAGATGTGAACTTCGAGTCTTTCTACAGCCGCGTGCTCACCCTGAAGAACAAGTGCGCATTCACCAACCTGGCTGACATCTATGATCTCAGCTACGAGGTGCTCCGAAACGGAGTTTCTGTAGAGAAGAACCAGGTGGCTATCCCATCTGTATTGCCAGGCAAGACCTGCGACATCAACATCCCATACACCACCGCTGTAGATGATAAGGCAGAATACGTCATCACCTTCAGCCTCATCCTGAAGAAGGCTACTTCATGGAGCAAGCAGGGTTATGAGATGGCTCAGCAGCAGTTCAAGCTTTCTGCAGAAAACGCAGGCAGCACATCTGTTGCCGACCCAACCTTCGTACAGAAAGACCATGGCAAGTTGCCAGCTATCCAGGAGAAGGGCAAGCTGAAGGTGAAGGACAACACCATCACCGGCAACGACTTCAGCATCACATTCGCAGAGGATGGAACCATCGCCAACTGGACTTATCGCAATACTCAGCTCGTTCAGCCTAATGCTGGTCCTGACTTCAACGGCTTCCGCCGCATCGCCAACGACAACGTAAACCTGGGTGCTACAGGTGGTGTTGCCAAGAACGAGAACAAGGAAGAGGGCGCACTCACCGGTAAGAAGATGATGGTGAAGGCTCCTAAGAAGCAGGGCAAGAACGTGGTTGTGGAGACTGCCGTTACCAACGGTAAGGACACTCACCAGATTGCTTACATCATCTATCCTAACGGAACCGTGGATATGAAGGTGACTACCAACAATTCTTCTGAGGAAACCCGAAGAATCGGTATTACCATGCAGTTTACTCCTGGTTTCGAGAATGTGGAGTATTATGCCAAGGGTCCTTGGAGCAACTACATCGACCGTCAGAGAGGTTCGCTGTTAGGTTTGTACAAGACTACCGTGGATGGCATGTTCGAAGAGCAGAGTGCTCCTCAGACCATGGGCGACCGCCAGGGCTTACGCCAGTTGACATTGGACAACAACAGCACGAAGTTGCAGATTACCACCGAGGGTATGGTAGCCTTCTCGTTGTCTCACTTTGATGATGCTCAGTTCAACTACGACGTATTCTATGGTGGCAAGCATCCTTACGATCTGGTACGTTCTAACCAGATTTTCGCTCACTTCGACTTCTGGCAGCGTGGTATCGGTAACCGCAGTTGTGGTGGCGACTCTTGTCTGCCACAGTACATGACTCCAACAGGAGCTCATGAGTTTACCTTGCGTTTCACTCCAATGGCGAAATAAAGGAAATAAAGAATAAGACATAAAAAAGGTGGGTGTTACACGAATTGTTGTAGCACCCACCTTTTTTATATCTTGTCTTATGCCTGAATGTTTAGTAATCCTGGATGTAGCCCTTGGTAAACATGTCATACGACAGGGCTTCCAGCTCAGCGAGCGTCATGTGCTCCACGGCATGCTCTATCTTGCGAATCAATTCGTCTCGCTTGAAATCGTCGTTATCGCTCAGGCGCGATGTAAATCTATTGCTCATTTCTTTACTTTGAACTTTGAATGTTGAACTTTGAACTTTATGATTAGCCTTATTGCTTCTATGAAACTATTGGCGCTCATAGGTACTGATCATGGTTCCATCATACGCCTCGTGGTTGATTAACCGGATGTTATGAGGAAGCTTTGGTGCTGCTGTTCCGGCAGTTACCACGTTTTCCACAGATGTGGATAAAGATGTTTCTACCCTGATTTCATCCCATAATCCTGCATCGAGGAAAGCCTGATGGGTAATGGCGCCACCTTCTACAATCAGCGACTGTACCTTATTATTATATAGGTACTGCATGATCTGCTTCAACACCTCTTCCTTGCCCTTGGAGAAATCCAAGCCCTCGAAACAAGGATGATGGCGGTCGATGACCAGTCGCAGCGGATCCTTGCCGCTCCAATCTCTTACGTTGAGCTGGCTACGGTCACGCTCATCGGTAATTCTACCTACCAGGATAGCATCGTTCTCGGCACGAAGCTTGTGCGAAAGCATCTTGGTAAAAGGCGAAGAAATCGCCATACCCTGATAGTTATTATCCAGAAAGCCATTCATCGTCTGCGCCCATTTCAGGATAATGTATGGTCGCTGATGGGTATTGAAAGTGATGAATCGCTTGTTCAGTTCGAGGCATTCCGCCTCCAGAACACCCACCGTTACTTCGATGCCCGCCTCGCGAATCTTCTGGATGCCACGCCCCTGCACCTTGGCAAAGGGATCCACGCAGCCACAGACACATCTCTTCACGCCTTTTCTTACGATAAGGTCGGCACAAGGAGGTGTCTTGCCATAATGCGAACAGGGTTCGAGACTTACATAGATGGTGGAATCCTTCAAGAGATGCTCATCCTCAGGCTTTACCGATGCAAAGGCATTCACTTCGGCATGGCCCTCGCCACAACGCACATGATAGCCTTCGCCTATGATTCTGCCCTCGCCGCTCACGATGACGGCACCCACCATGGGATTAGGCTTCGCATTCTGCCTACCGTTCTTAGCCAACTGCAGACAGCGGCGCATGAACATTTCGTCAATCTCCTGCAGACTAAGCGGTTCGCCCGTCAGCGGGTTCTGAAAAGATACTTTATTTTGCTCCATATCCTATTTTTTTTCGATTTTCTTACTCATTTTCGATAAATTGTCGTACCTTTGCTCTCAAATCAAATCATAATATACAATTTAGAGATGAAAACTTATCAACAACTTTGGCAATCCCTCACCCCTCTATATGAGGCTGGCGAAGCGCAGGCTATCGTCCGCACCGTGCTTGATGTGAAGTACGGAATGACGCTGACCGACATTATCGGCGGCAAAGTTAATGAATTATCCGCAGACGAGGGCAAAAAACTCGAAGAAATTGTCTATAGACTGCAAAAAGGCGAGCCAGTGCAGTACGTACTGGGGCAGGCCGACTTTGCAGGAAGAACTTTCCATGTGGAGCCGGGCGTGCTCATCCCAAGACCTGAGACCGCCGAGCTTTGTCAATGGATTGTGGAAACACAGAAGGAGAACTGGGAAAATGTAGAGGAAATTATCAGAAAAGAATTTAACATCAGCCCTGACGTTGCCTTTGAGGACATAAACATATTTAAGGAAAAAGGATGGTTCAAGCGCAAATATTCACGTTTGAGATTCATCGTCAAAATAGTACATTGTTATATAAAAGCTAGACATACTAAACTAGCCTCTCCTCGACCAAGAATCATGGATCTCTGTACCGGCTCTGGCTGTATTGCCATTACCCTAAGCCTTGAAATTCCAGATTCAGAAGTATTAGGAATAGACATTTCCGACTCAGCCTGCAATGTTGCCACAAAGAATGCCAAGCAATTAGCGTCCAAAGCTATCTTCAAAAATGTCGATATCTTTGACTTGCTTGAAATGTGTAAAACAAACAGAGAAGAACATTTTAAAGCAGACATCATCGTGAGCAATCCTCCTTATATCTGCGAAAAGGAGAAAGCAGATATGGAGAAAAACGTCCTTGATTACGAGCCCGATCTCGCCCTCTTTGTTCCCGATGAAGATCCTCTGAAGTTCTATCGGGCCATCGCCGAGTTCGCCTCATTAGAATTGCGAAGCTGGGGCATGCTCTATTTCGAAATCAACCCTCTTTACGAAAAGGAGACAAGAGAAATGCTCGAAGGATTTGGCTTCAAGAATATTGAAACCAAAGAAGATGCTTTCGGAAAGAAGAGAATGATGCGAGCTATGAAATAGACTATTAGATAAGCGGATTGCAAATCTACCCAGAAAGTCCACCGCCAGGCGTCCCTGCGGATTTGCAATCCGCAGTAAAAAAAGGTTCGACTTATCAAAACCAGGGGATTTGTAATCCCCCCAATAAAACATAAATGCATTATGGAATATTATAACACCCCCAAGCGCCCCAAGAAGCCGATGACTGAGCAGCAGGCACTCCTGAAGCTCACCACTCTCTGCACACAAGCCGAACATTGCTCGCAGGAAATGCTCGACAAGATGAAGAAATGGGAACTCCCAGAGGATGCCATCGCCCGAAATATGGAATTCCTGACCCAGAAGAAATTCATCGATGACGAGCGATTCACCCGCTTCTTTATCAACGACAAGATAAAATACAACAAATGGGGGCGCAGGAAAGTGGAACAGGCTCTCTGGATGAAGCACATCCCGAAGGAAATCTCCGACCCAATCTTCGAGGAAATCGAGGATGACATGTATTTGGAAACCCTCCTCCCTCTCCTAAAAAACAAATATAAAAACATCAAAGCCAAAAACGACTACGAACGCTCGATGAAACTCATCCGCTTCGCCCTCGGCAGAGGGTATGGTATGGATGTGATTCACAAATGCATCGACAAAATGAAAGAAGAAGATCTGGGAGACATCGATTTCGAAGACGACTTCTAAAGTATTGCAGTTTAGCGAGGAGAAGAATACATACGGCTAGAATAGACGCATAAGAGACGCTCACTAAAGTTCAATGTAACATAGGTATCTAATCATAAAGTTCAATGTTCAAAGTTCAAAGTAATAATATGAAGCTCAGCCTGTTAGGAAATATCATAGATTTTCTCTTCCCCCGTTACTGTGCCATCTGCGATGAGCGACTGCTGGGCACAGAGGAGATGCTATGCGCCACCTGTCTCCAGGATCTCCCGATTACCCCAACCTGGGAAGACCCCTACGAAAACAATATGGCTAAAATGTTCTGGGGGCGCATTCCTGTAGAAAAATGCGTCGCCCTCTTCTATTATCACAGCCACTCCAACCCAAGCTACATCATCTATAAGCTGAAATACCATCACCGCCCCGATGCCGGAAACTATCTGGGAAGACTCATCGCCAGCAAAGGTATCGAATCAGACTTCTTCAAGGATATAGATGCCATCATCCCTATTCCTATCACGAAGTCAAGAAGGAAGACCCGCGGCTATAATCAGAGCGAGGAAATAGCCAGAGGAATACAGGAAAGAACCCATCTCCCCATCATCACAGATGCCATCCGGCGAGTAACCTTCACCGAAAGTCAAACCCAAAAAGACAGATGGCAGCGACAGGAAAACGTAAAACATGTATTCCGGTTATCAGATACCTATCACGACAGAGACGGCAAACACCCCATCACCGATCTTGCCGGCAAGCATCTGCTTATCATCGATGACGTCTGCACCACAGGCGCCACCCTTATTTCCTGCTGCGAAGAACTGCAGAAGGCAGGCAAGCTGAAATTCAGCATCGCTACTATAGGATGGGCTGCAGAATAAGCGCCAGATTCCCAGCCAGATTTCCAGCCAAGTTTCCCTTCACCCCCCGCCCATCCCCCACTTTGCAAGCCAATATCACGCACAAGGTATAAAAAATCTATAATAAATGCCCTATTTATATGGATAACTCGTTTTTTTGTAGTACCTTTGCAAAGAAATAATAATAATTTAATCCTTATATGATTATGGACAAGCTAAAGAAAGAATTCGCATCTAAGTTATTGAAGGTTAAGGCTATCAAATTGCAGCCTAACGATCCTTTCACTTGGGCTTCTGGTTGGAAGTCTCCTTTCTATTGTGACAACCGCAAGACCCTCTCTTTCCCAGAACTCCGCAACTATGTGAAGCTCGAACTCGTACACGCTATTCTGGAGCAGTTCCCAGAGGCTGACGCTGTTGCTGGTGTAGCTACTGGCGCTATCGCACAGGGTGCATTGGTGGCTGACGAATTGAACTTGCCTTTCGTTTACGTTCGTTCTAAACCAAAGGATCACGGTATGCAGAACCTCATCGAAGGTGAGCTCGATCCTAAGGCTAAGGTTGTTGTTGTAGAGGATTTGATTTCTACAGGCGGCAGCTCACTCAAGGCAGTAGAGGCTCTTCGCAAGAACGGCAACGAGATTGTAGGTATGGTAGCTAGCTACACTTACGGTTTCCCTGTAGCAGAGAAGGCTTTCGCTGATGCTAACGTGAAGCTGGTTACTCTTACAGACTACGAGCACGTGGTAGAAGAGGCTCTCGAGACTGGTTACATCAAGCAGGAAGACGTAGAGTTGCTCCACAAGTGGCGCAAGGACCCAGCTAACTGGAAGAAGTAAATTTTTACCCATCAATAATGAGTACAAGTACATTCGAAAGTAATATCAAACAGATTCCTCACAAGCAGGAATCTGTTTTTAATACTTTGAGCGACCTCAACAACCTGCAGGTGCTCAAAGATCGCTTCGAGCAGGTGAAAGACCAGATTCCTGAGGACAAGAGAAAGGAAATGGAGAAACTCAAGGACCTGAGATTCGACAGCGACAGCATCACTATCAACGCTCCTATGGTGGGCGACCTCAAGATGCGCATCATCGACAGAGATTTTCCAAAAACCATCAAGTTTGAAACAGAGAACAGCCCTATCCCATTCAATTTCTGGATTCAGCTGCTCCCTACAGGAGAATTTTCTTGCAAGATGAAACTCACCATCAAGGCTGAGCTCAATATGTTTATCAAGGGTATGGTGAAGAAGCCATTGCAGGAAGGCATCGAGAAGATTGCAGATGCACTGGCGATGATTCCTTACCAGGATTAAAAATAAAGAAATTATGGCACATAAACTTTGGGAAAAGAACTTTGAAGTAAACAAGGAAATCGAACGATTCACCGTAGGTCGAGACCGTGAACTCGACCTCTATCTCGCCAAATACGATGTGCTTGGCAGTATGGCACACATCACCATGCTCGAAAGCATCGGACTTTTGGAAAAGGATGAGCTTACCCAGCTCCTCGCAGAATTGAAGAATATCTACGCCATCGCCGAGAAAGGCGAGTTTGTCATCGAAGACGGCGTGGAGGATGTTCATTCCCAAGTAGAACTGATGCTCACCCAGAAGCTGGGCGATATGGGCAAAAAGATTCATTCAGGACGCTCACGCAATGACCAGGTTTTGGTAGATCTCAAGCTCTTCACCCGCCACGAGCTGAAGGAGATTGTTGATGCTGTCAAAATCCTCTTCGACGAGTTGATCCAGAAGAGCAACCAATATAAGAACGTATTGATGCCTGGCTATACCCACCTGCAGGTGGCAATGCCTTCATCTTTCGGACTCTGGTTTGGCGCTTATGCTGAAGGACTTGCTGACGACATGCTCTTCCTTCAGGCAGCCTATCGCATGACCAACCGCAACCCATTGGGTAGCGCAGCAGGCTACGGCAGCTCTTTCCCTCTGAACCGTACCATGACAACCGAACTTCTCGGTTTCGACAGCATGGACTATAATGTAGTCTATGCCCAGATGGGTAGAGGAAAGATGGAGCGCAACGTAGCTTTCGCGATGGCTAGCGTGGCAGGAACCTTGGCAAAGATGGCTTTCGATGCCTGCATGTTCAACTGTCAGAACTTCGGCTTCGTGAAGTTGCCTAAAGAGTGCACCACCGGTTCAAGTATCATGCCTCACAAGAAGAACCCAGACGTATTCGAGCTGATTCGTGCCAAGAGCAACAAGCTCCAGAGCTTGCCACAGCAGATCATGCTCATCATGAACAACCTGCCTGTGGGTTATTTCCGTGATCTTCAGATTATCAAGGAAGTATTCCTCCCTGCTTTCGACGAGTTGAAAGACTGTCTGCAGATGGCTGCCTACATCATCAACAAGATGGAGGTTAACGAGCACATCCTCAATGATCCTCGTTATGATCCGATGTTCTCTGTTGAGGAAGTAAATCAGCTTGCCGCTAACGGAATGCCTTTCCGTGATGCTTACAAGACTGTGGGACTGGAAATCGAAGCTGGAGAATTCAAACCAAACAAGAATATCCATCATACCCATGAAGGAAGTATCGGCAATCTCTGCAACGGCAAGATCCAGGCGCTTATGGAGCAGACTCTCTCAGAGTTCCACTTCGAGCGTATGGAGAATGCAGAAAAGAATCTCTTGAAGTAAAAGAGTCTCTTGAAGTAAAGGAAATCTCTTAATACATTAGAATCTTTTTGAACTCAATGAAGAAAGAAACATCTATATATAATCATATATATAATAAGGTGTATATATACAATAAGGTGAAGAGTATGGCAGCAAAAGCTGTGCTCTTCACCTTTTGGTGTATCTGTTTCATTCTTTCCTCCTCGCTTCTGGCATCCTGCGATGCAGACAACAGCATCAGCACCCGATACCCATGCCAGTTTATCTTCCGAACCATCTACCATCCAGGAAGCAGCATTGAGACAGCTCTCCAAGGAGCCGGCACCTACACCATGATTAGTGCCAAAAAGGTAAATGGCGCCTGGAATGTCTATTCCACCCTCAACGATGGCAAGAACCATACTGAAACCATCGTCCTCTCTACAGCCAAGGAAAACTATGCCAACTATAGCTATCTGGGAGCAGGAAACGACCTGAAGGATGCCACCAAGAATGGTTTCATCCTCGGCACAACCAACTTCAATGGCTATGTAGCATGGGACAGGCAATGCCTGAACTGCATCCTGCAATATGGCGGTACCAACTATCCGCTGGAGTGGACTGGCAACAGACAATCGGTCATCTGCAACAAATGTAAAAGAGTATATAGCCTTGAAAATGGTACCATCACAAGCGGTGGACAGGGAAAAGAAGACAAGATGCTGATGCAATATCGTGTAACTTACACAGGTATTGGCAGCGTGCTGACCGTAGGAAATTAGTTCATATCCTACTTCAAATCCCACTTCATCTCCCCTAAAACTAGCGTTTCAACGAGAAAAATGCACGTTTTTGAAGAAATACGGCGTATTTTTCTTAAAATTTGTAAATCCATTTGGTAGAACCGGGAAATTATATTACCTTTGCACTCGCAATTAAGTAACGCGGAAATAGCTCAGTTGGTAGAGCACAACCTTGCCAAGGTTGGGGTCGCGGGTCCGAGTCCCGTTTTCCGCTCCAACTCTAACGTTTACCATGCCGCAATGGTGGAATTGGTAGACACGAGGGACTTAAAATCCCTTGGCCAGTAATGGCTGTGCGGGTTCGAGTCCCGCTCGCGGCACTCCTCCCTTAAAATTTTTCTTATGAAAAAATTTGCATACATCATATTTCTTATTTCATCGATTTTACTAACATCATGTGGTGTCAGTAGTGGTCACTTTAAACTTGAGGGCAAATTTTTAAACATGAATCAAGGTGAATTTTATGTTTATAGCACAGATGGCGGCATAGAAGGCGTGGATACCATCAAAGTTGTAGGCGGTAGATTCACATACGAGATGCCCTGCAATGACGATTGTACGCTGATGATCGTTTTCCCAAATTTCTCTGAGCAACCTATCTTCGCTGAATCAGGAGAATCAGTGGAGCTGAAAGGCGATGCTTCCCACTTGAAGGAAATGGAGGTAAAGGGTACCAAGAACAATGAATTGATGACCAAATTCCGCAAATCGATTCTTGGCAATACTCCTCCACAGGAAAAGAAACAGGCTGAACTCTTCATAGAAGACAATACAAAGTCGGTAGTAAGCCTCTTTCTCATCAAGAAATACTTCATTGCCACACCTCAACCAGATTACAAAAAAGCTCTCTCTCTCCTTACTCTGTTGGAGAAAGAACAGCCAAAGAATATTCAGGTAGGCAAACTGAAGCAGCAGATTTCAGCTATGAAAGATGCAGGAGTTGGTGCCAAATTACCAACTTTCACTTCATACGACACTAAAGGAAAGCTCATCTCCAGTACAGAACTGATCAGTTCACCTGTCGCTGTCATCTACACCTGGGCTACATTCAATTATGATAGTCAGGACATACAGAGAGAGTTGAAGAAGCGCCAGCGCTCATCACAAGGCAAACTCAAGCTGATAGGCTTCTGCCTGGATGCAAGCAAGAGCAGCTGCCAGGAAAATATGAAGCGCGACTCTATCAACTGGGCTGTAGTATGCAATGGAGAAATGCTGGAAGACAAGACTTTGAAGAAGTTGGGACTCACTTCGATGCCCGACAACATCATACTTCAAAACGGAAAAATAACAGCCCGAGGCCTTAACAAGCAAGATCTATACAATAAACTAGACCAACTGCTGAGATAATACCGCGAGCTCTAACCTTCTAAAAAAGAGCTTATGTTAGTAAAAACCTATTGTGCAGCAGTCAACGGACTGGAAGTCACGACTGTAACTGTAGAAGTCAGCCTCAACACAGGCGTAATGTATCACCTTACGGGCTTAGGCGACGAGGCGGTGAGGGAAAGCCGTAACCGCATCGCAGCAGCCATGCAGTATAGCGGCTATAAATTTCCAATAGCCGACATTACTATTAACCTGGCCCCCGCCAATCTGCGCAAGGAGGGCAGCAGTTTCGACCTTCCTCTAGCCATCGGCATTTTAGGCGCCAATGGCAACATCCCTGAAAATCATCTCAAAGAATATATGATGGTGGGCGAATTGAGCCTTGACGGCACATTGCAGCCTATCAAGGGAGCTCTACCTATCGCCATCAGGGCAAGGTCAGAACACTACAAAGGTCTGATTGTACCAGAACAGAACGCACGGGAAGCTGCCGTTGTGAACAATCTGGAGGTTTATGGAATGAAAAACCTCTTTGATGTTATTCAGTTTCTTGGCGACAAATCATCTCCTACCCCAACCATTGTGGACACCCGCAAGGAGTTTTACGAGAACCAGGTTCATTGTGACTACGACTACGCAGATGTAAAGGGCCAGGAAAACGTAAAGCGTGCTTTGGAAGTAGCCGCTGCCGGCGGTCACAATCTCATCATGGTAGGTCCTCCCGGCTCGGGAAAATCCATGATGGCAAAACGACTCCCATCCATACTTCCACCCCTTACTCTCTCAGAAAGCCTGGAAACTACCCAGATACATTCTATAGCAGGCAAATTAGCCAAGAACGTATCCCTCATAGCCCAGCGCCCTTTCAGAGCGCCTCATCATACCATCTCGCAAGTAGCATTGGTAGGCGGAGGAACTTCTCCACAACCCGGCGAAATATCTCTTGCCCATAATGGCGTGCTCTTCTGTGACGAATTGCCAGAGTTCAACAAAACCACCCTGGAAGTTTTGCGTCAGCCTCTGGAAGATCGCCACATCAACATCAGCAGAGCAAAATACACCATCGATTATCCTTGCTCCTTCATGTTTGTAGCAAGCATGAACCCATGTCCTTGCGGTTACTATGGCGACCCTACCCACCGCTGTGTCTGCACACCAGGTCAGATCCAAAGATACATGAACAAGATTTCCGGTCCGCTACTCGACCGTATCGATATCCAGTGCGAAATCAGTCCAGTACCTTTCAAGGACATTTCTAAGGCAGCCCCAGGAGAGCCAAGTGCCAAAATCAGAGAAAGAGTAATCAGAGCCCGAGAGATTCAGGCAGAAAGATTCAAGGATTTCAAGGGAATACATTGTAATGCCCAGATGACGGAGCGTATGATTCACCAATTTGCGGAACCAACGGAGGAAGGAATCAATCTCCTCAGAATGGCGATGGAGAAGCTATCCCTTTCTGCACGTGCATACAACCGTATCTTAAAAGTTGCCCGTACCATTGCCGACCTTGCCGGAAGTCAGCAGATAGAACCTCAACACCTGGCTGAAGCTATCGGATATCGGACACTAGATAGGGGAGATTGGGCAGAAAGAGGACATCTCTAAGACAATTATCTGCCAGAACACATAAGAAAATCGTCCAAAGAAGGGGTATTTTTTATTGTATAGGGGGTATTTTCTATCAAATACCCCCACTTTAAAAACTAAATACACCCTCAATAAAATAATTATTACCCCCTTACAAGCAGAAAAACACGTACCTTTGCAATCGTAAAACAGACGTTATCACAACGTAGGTATAACACAACAATATTAAACTTTTTAAAATTTCAAGACTATGAATAGTATTTTTAAAATTACAGAAGTAATCAAGAAAGTAGGTTTTGCGATTCTTATCGCAGAGTTGGCTGTTATCGCTTACTTGAACGTGATGTAATCATCACCCTATAAAGGTGTAATTATCACTCAATAAAGAAAAATAAGACACTTTAAAAAATATAAAGTAAGATATACAAAGGAGGAAGTTTTCTACTTATTAAGGTAAGAAGATTGATTATAAAACAGCAGAACTCAAAACAATAGTAAATGATAATAATTGTGCTACCCTTATCAGAAAGACCTGAAGGGCAAGTACAAAAAAGGCTCGGGCTGGAAAGCTAGAGCCTTTTTAGTATCTGAGCTTTAGAATAGAGCCTTTTTTCTAGAATGAAGGCACATTCTACAAACATATCCTTATATTCCCCTATCTAAAACTATCAAATTACACCTTATTATATATATAAAGGAGAAAAAGGACACCTAATTATTCCGCATTTCCAACATTTTTTTGTAATTTTGCACCCAAATAACAAAAATATATTAGCTAATATGGAACAAAAGAATTTCAAACGTACCACTGTTACGGCAGCATTGCCTTACGCTAATGGTGGTGTGCATATCGGCCACCTGGCAGGTGTTTATGTGCCAGCCGATATCTACGTACGCTATCTTCGCCTTAAAAAGCAAGACGTTGTTTTCATCGGCGGTAGCGACGAGCATGGTGTACCTGTTACCATCCGTGCCAAGAAGGAAGGCATTACCGTACAGGAAGTAGTGGATCGCTATCACAACCTCATCAAGAAGAGCTTCGAGGATTTCGGCATCTCCTTTGATGTTTACAGCCGCACAACTTCTAAGGTTCACAATAAGTTTGCTTCTGATTTCTTCCGTACTCTTTACGATAAGGGTGTTTTGGAAGAGAAAGTAGAAGAGCAGTTCTGCGATGAAGTTACCGGCGAGTTCCTTACCGACCGTAACATCGTGGGTACCTGCCCTCGCTGCGGGGCAGAAGGTGCATACGGCGACCAGTGCGAGAAGTGTGGTGCAACCCTCTCTCCAGAAGAGTTGATCAACCCTACCAATAAGAACAACCCTGGTCATGGTCTCGTCAAGAAGCCTACCAAGAACTGGTATCTCCCACTGGGCAAGTATCAGGACTGGTTGAAGCAGTGGATCCTGGAAGGTCACAAGGAGTGGCGTTCCAATGTTTACGGACAGTGCAAGAGCTGGTTGGATATGGATCTGCAGCCTCGTGCGATGACCCGCGACCTGGATTGGGGTATTCCTGTTCCTGTAGAGGGAGCAGAAGGCAAGGTTCTCTATGTCTGGTTTGATGCTCCAATCGGCTACATCTCCAATACCAAGGAGCTTTGCGATGCACAGCCAGAAAAATGGGGTACATGGCAGAAGTGGTGGCAGGATCCAGAGACACGTCTCGTTCACTTCATTGGTAAGGACAACATCGTGTTCCACTGCATCATCTTCCCTACGATGCTGAAGGCTCACGGCGACTATATCCTGCCGGATAATGTACCAGCCAATGAGTTCCTGAATCTTGAGGATGATAAGATTTCTACATCCCGCAACTGGGCAGTATGGTTGCACGAGTATCTCGTAGATCTCCCTGGCAAGCAGGACGTCTTGCGCTATGTATTGACAGCCAACGCTCCAGAGACCAAGGACAACAACTTTACCTGGAAGGATTTTCAGGAGCGCAATAACTCTGAGTTGGTTGCCGTTTATGGTAACTTCGTAAATCGTGCTCTCCAGCTCACCAAGAAGTACTGGGGCGGCGTGGTTCCTGCCTGCGGCGAATTGCAGGAGGTTGACCAGAAGGCTATCGCTGAATTCAAGGATGTCAAGGAGAAGGTTGAGCAGTATCTCAATGTATTCAAGTTCCGTGAGGCTCAGAAGGAGGCTATGAACCTGGCACGTATCGGTAACAAATACATCACAGAGTGCGAGCCTTGGAAGGTTTGGAAGACCGATCCTAAGCGTGTGGAAACCATCTTGAACATCTCCCTCCAGCTGGTTGCCAACCTTGCCATCGCCTTTGAGCCATTCCTGCCATTCTCTTCTGAGAAGCTCCGCAAGATGATCAATATGCCAACCTTCGAGTGGACTCAGCTTGGCAGCACAGAGCTCCTCAAGCCTGGCACACAGCTTGGTGAACCAGAATTGCTCTTCGAAAAGATTGAGGATGAGGTGATTGAGAAGCAGCTCCAGAAGCTCGCTGACACCAAGAAGGCTAACGAGGAAGCTTCTTACAAGGCAGCCCCTATCAAGCCAGAGGTTAGCTTCGATGATTTCGAAAAGCTCGACATCCGCGTAGGTCACATTCTGAACTGCGAGAAGGTGAAGAAGTCTAAGAAACTCCTGAAGTTCACCATCGATGATGGCTCAGGCGTAGAGCGTACTATCTGTTCAGGAATCGCTGCATACTATGAGCCAGAGCAGCTGATCGGCAAGGATGTACTCTTCGTTGCCAACTTTGCTCCTCGCAAGATGATGGGTATTGAGAGTCAGGGTATGATTCTCTCTGCCGTTAACTTCGATGGCTCACTCAATGTTACCTCTCTCCTGGGTCAGGTAAAGCCAGGAAGCCAGGTAGGATAAACGTTTCGAGATAAGCTCTATATCTTCAATACTGAGGATATAGAGCTTTTTCTTTTCTGCAAAAGGAGTAAAAGTGAGATAATCACCTAAAGACCAAACCGATAGCCTACTGTAAAGGTGAATACCTTATTCTTGGAATCTCCGGCATCAGCCTTATTCACCTTGGTCAAGCCTATATGATAGCGAGCATCCAGAATCACATTCATATACTCATACGATAAACCTACAGGAATAGACACATTCACCTTCTTGGCTGCGTATGTGCTTTCCACATCCCGGCTTTCCTTGTAAAGGGTTGAACCCGTCTTATCATCCTTCTCCAAGTCAGTTTCTTCTGACAGCATCTTGCCATTCCCGCATAAGAAGCCCACCTGCGCACCAGCCATAATGGCAAACTGAGGAGCCACGTATGCCTTCAGTATCAAAGGCACCTGAACATAGTCAAGATTCAGGCGATGATTCTTCACACCCGTATATTTCCTGATTCCATTATTTCCCGTATCCCCATTTACTGCCATCTCATAATCACCCCAGCGGGCACCCTGACGGGCATAATAAGCACCCAGAGAAACACCCAGGTAATCTGTGGCACGATACTCCACGTCAAGTCCACCCAGGAATCCCGCCTGACTCTTGGATTTCACCGCCCTGTTGTTTTCCTTTGCCAGATAGATAGAATTATCACTCAGATTGGCGATAGCCACACCTACTCGGGGTATCACCGAGAATTTACCTACCGGATTCTCCCCACCTTGCGCCATTGCTCCCATAGCAGAAAGCAACAGCATCATCACAATAGCAATGTTCTTTTTCATCATATTCTTTCTTGAATTAACAATTTACACAATTATATATTAAATAAACTCAAAATCAGGAAAAATATTGCATTTATAATATACAAGAAACAACTATAAAAGCTAATCTAAGTACATATTCAAAAGAAAGAAGGTCCCCCTTCTGTTGTATGACTAATATATCAAGACAGCGCAAGATAAGTATTCTTATAGAGCAAAGTGAGTATATTATATGCCGTGCACCGAACGGTGTAAGCACGTGCATCGAACGTCGCACACACTCACATCGTTCGATGCACGTGTTCACGCCGTTCGGTGTGAGAGCAAAAACAAATAGGCAATACACTGCTTTTCCTATAGGAATCAGCATGTATTGCCTATTATTATAAGCTATGATGACGTATATAACATCATCCTTTCCTTGTTTTTCAATTATCCGTAGATAACATTACCATTCTCATCCTCGTAAGGAGTCATATCCTTAGCATACTGGTTCATGGCGCGGAGGCTCATACCCATAGATGAGAAACCACCATCGTGGAAGAGGTTCTGCATAGTTACCTTGCGGGTGAAGTCAGAGAACATCATCACGCAATAGTTAGCACAATCCTCTGCTACAGCATTTCCGAGTGGAGACATCTTGTCAGCAAAGTCCATCATGTTCTCGATATCCTTGATACCCTTACCTGCAGTTGTAGCTGTAGGGCTCTGAGAGATGGTATTGATGCGGACATGCTTCTCGCGACCATAGATGTAACCGAAGCTGCGTGCGATGCTCTCGAGCATGCTCTTGGCATCAGCCATATCGTTGTAACCGAAGAAAGTACGCTGAGAAGCTACGTAAGAGAGAGCTACTACAGAACCCCACTCATTGATAGCATCCAACTTCTTGGCTACCTGCAACATCTTGTGGAAAGAGATAGCAGAAATATCCAAAGTCTTATTCAAGAAATTGTAGTCGAGATCATCGTATGTACGATGCTTACGAACATTAGGGCTCATAGCAACAGAGTGGAGCACGAAGTCAATCTTGCCACCGAGCTTCTCCTGAGCCTCAGTGAATACCTTTTCCAAATCCTCAACGCTGGTCGCATCCGCTGCGATGATAGGAGCGTTGATCTGTTCAGCGAGCTTATCCAGCGTACCCATACGCAAAGCCATAGCTGTGTTACTGAGTGCGATGGTAGCACCCTCTTCAGCAGCCTTAACGGCTACTTTCCAAGCGATTGATTCCTCATTGAGTGCACCGAAGATGATGCCACGCTTGCCTTTTAACAAATTGTGAGTCATTGTTATCTTAATACTATATGTTTGTAAATCGTGCGCAAAATTACGAAATTTGTGCAATATATGCAAGCTTTTTCGCAAAAAAGTGCATTATTCAACTCCTTTTTTGCGAAAAGTCAAGTTAATCGTGCCTTATTTATCATCTATCTGGATGCGGACCACTAATGGGAGATGATCGCTGTAACCTCCCAAATACCTCGGACCCAGGTAGGTGCGATATGGTTTTTTACCGCCATATTTCTCATCATCTTCCAAGAGGAAAGGAAGGTCACCTATCTTGCACTCCTGCTTAGATGATGTCAGGCTTGGACTGCACAATATCTGGTCCAGACTTCGCCATTCTCCCCGCCACCGGTAAGTGGCCTTTGCCCCATGGCTACCTCGTGCCCCGGCAGATATATTAACAAGGTGGTGCTGATAGAGATATTCCAGTGCGGGAGAGTCGTGATAATCATTGAAATCTCCTGCCACTATAATCTTTGCCCCACTTTGAAGCGCATAAATGGAATCCACAGCTTCTGCCAACTGGCTCGCCACATGCAGGCGGTAAGGACGGGATTCACGCTCTCCTCCCCTTCTACTAGGTGCATGCACCACAAACACATGCAGCGTATCGCCCGTAATGACACGTCCCGAAACATAGAGAATGTCTCTCGTAGGACGGGTATCCGGCAAACGCTTCACCCGAATAGACCAGGAACGTAGCAATGAAAAAGAAAACGGCTGATACATCAAGGCTACATCAATGCCTCGCTCATCGGGCGAATCGGTCATCACATACTCATAACCTGCCGTCCGGATGACAGAGCGCTTGGTCAGGTCAAACAAAACACTGTCGTTTTCCACCTCACAGAGAGCTACCAGATCGGGAAGCTGCACATCTCCGGAAGCATCCTCATACCCCACCCCCACTATCTCCTGCCCCAGGTGATTCAGCTTGGTCCAATAGCGATAAGGAGTCCACTTGTAACTACCTTCAGGCAGGAACTCGACATCATTCTTAAGCGAATCATGCCGTGTATCAAAGAGATTTTCGCAGTTTAACTCCACAAAAGTGAGCAAACTTGATAGGATGAGTGTTAAAAACATAGTCATTTATTTTGTATTGTCAATGTTTTAATGTATCTTTGCAGTCAGTTTTCGAAGGTCCCATAGTTTAACGGATAGAACGGAGGTTTCCTAAACCTTTGATCCGAGTTCGATTCTCGGTGGGACCACGTAAACGATAAAAGGTCGCTCCTATTTAACTAGGAAGCGACCTTTTATCGTTTTATAGTCTTGATGATTCCCTATTTCCATCCGGCATTCACCGGACAGAAACAGAAGAATCTCTTATTGTTTACGTTTTACTTAACCTCTGCAACAGCAGTCTCTTCAGCTGGCTCCTCCTTGATCTTACGGCCAAGAACAATATATGCCATTGGAGATGCGATGAAGATAGAAGACAAAGTACCGAATACTACACCCAGAATCATTGCGAATGAGAAGCTACGGATGCTGTCACCACCGAGGATGAAGATACAGAGCAACACGATCAATGTAGATGTAGATGTATTGATGGTACGAGCCAATGTCTCATTGATAGATGCATTGAAGATCTGCTGACGATCTCCCTTAGGATGCAACTTCAAGTTCTCACGGATACGGTCGAATACTACCACCTTATCGTTGATAGAGTAACCTACCACGGTCAGGATAGCACCGATGAAGGTCTGGTCGATCTCCAATGAGAATGGAACGAGACCCCACATGAGTGAGTAGAAACCGATTACTGTCAAGGCATCGAATGCCAACGCAATAGTAGAACCTACAGAGAAGGCAACGTTGCGGAAACGTACCAGAATGTAGAGGAAGATGGCAATCAGAGCGAAGAGCACACTATAGATAGCACCCATAGTGATATCCTTAGCTACTGAAGGACCTACCTTAGTACTACTGATGATAGAACCACCCTGGCGAACGTCTGGGTTCTTGAATGCCTCAACACTCTTCTGAGATACCAGGTTGGCCTTCTTCAAGGCATTGTAGAGGATGGTCTCAGCCTCATCGTCAACAGTTGGACTGTTGCTCTCAATCATATAGTTGGTAGATACACGGATAGTCTTACCATCTGTACCGATAGCGATAGCACTTGTAGTAGCCTTAGTACCATCTGCATTGACGAAAGCACCACCAAGAACGGTACGGATCTGCTCAGGCTCTACAGGATTCTCGAACTGTACTACATAGTTACGACCACCAGTGAAGTCAATACTCTTGCTCAGACCACGAACAAAGAAACTACCGATGAATACCACAGCAGCAACGATAGCTACGGTGAAGGTAGTCTTGTACATAGACATGAACTTGTACTTCTTACCCTGCATCAGGTTGTGAGAAACAGGAGTATCAAACTTGCAGTGCATCCACTTATCGTGATTCAACTTGTAGTCGTAAACCAGACGAGTCAAGAATACGGCTGTGAAGAATGAAACGATGATACCGATGATCCATGTAGTAGCGAAACCACGGATAGGACCTGTACCGGTAGTCAACAGGATGACACCTGTAATCAATGAAGTCAAGTTAGAGTCGAAGATAGCAGAGAAAGCATTACCATAACCGGCAGCTACAGCCTGCTTCATACCCTTGCCAGAGCGAAGCTCCTCCTTGATACGCTCATAGATAAGCACGTTAGCATCCACGGCAGTACCCAGAGACAAGACCATACCGGCAAGACCTGGCAATGTCAAGGCTGCCTGGAATGACGTCAGAATACCGAGTGTGAAGAATACATTGACGAGCAATGCCAGGTTAGCCATCATACCTGGAATGATGTTGTACATCATCACCATGTAAACCATCAGGAGTACGAAAGCAACAACGAATGAGATGATACCCATCTGGATAGACTGTGCACCGAGAGTAGGACCTACAACCTCCTCCTGAACGATACGTGCAGGAGCTGGCATACGACCAGACTTCAATGTATTAGCCAAGTCCTTGGTCATTTCGATAGTGAAGTTACCAGAAATCTGAGAATTACCACCATCAATCTCACCGTTTACACGAGGAGCAGAGTAAACTACACCATCCAGAACGATAGCAATAGCCTTGCCCACGTTAGCCTTGGTCATCTGAGCCCACTTGCGGGCACCCTCTGTATTCATCTTCATGCTTACAACAGGAGAACCCATCTGGTCGAACTCATCCTTAGCATCTGTGATAACATCACCCTCCAATGGAGCACGACCTGTAGTAGTTGTCACCTTCAAAGCGTGAAGCTCATAGATGTTCTTCATCTTGATATTGTCAGCAGGCTGTGCACTCCAGAGCAAACGCAAGTCTGAAGGCAACAGGCGCTTAGCCACTGCAGAATAGATAATCTTGTTGATAGCAGCAGTATCGCGAACGCTGGCGTAACCAACAGTACTCAAACCTCCACCAAGCTGCAAGCGAGCCAACAGTGGGTGAGCCTTGATGGCAGCAGCATTCTGAGCATCCTCGCCTACCTTGGCAGCAGCATCGTCCTTCTTCTTGATAGAGAACTTAGTTTCTGCCTTCTTAGGCTCGGCCTTAGCTACTTCCTTCTTAGCGGCAGCAGAATCTGCAGCTACAGTATCATTCTTCTCCTCACCGTTATCGCCATTGGCAATACGAGTGTCGAGCTGCTGGAGATAAGGAGCGATTTCCTCAGAGTTATATGTCTCCCAGAACTCAAGGTTAGCACTACCCTGAAGCATCTTACGCATACGCTCTGGCTGGCTGATACCTGGCATTTCTACCATGATACGGCCCTGCTGACCTTCCAACTTCTGGATGTTAGGCTGTACAACACCGAACTTATCAATACGGGTGCGGACAACGTTGAAAGAGTTGTCGATAGCATCCTGTACAGAAGAGCGGATAGCCTTCTCTACCTCTGCATCGCTGCTCTGAGGAGAAACCTTGCCCTGCAACTGCTGGGTAGCAAATACCTCTGCGAGTTTATGACCAGGTGCGCTCTTGTGATAAGCGTTAATGAAAAGTGACACGAAGTCACCACCGTTAGCTTCTTCCTGAGCTCTGGCTTCCTTCATGGCATTGGTAAAACCAGCGTCGGTCTTGTGATCGGCAAGGTTTTCAATTACATCAGGTACAGAAATCTCAAGAATTACATTCATACCGCCCTTCAGGTCAAGTCCAAGACCAATCTGAGTCTCCAAGCAGTTCTGGTAAGAATAAACACCCAGGTACTTTACAGAATCCTTATAATCCTGCTGAGCAATAGGGTCTTTGATCTTTGCAGCCTCGCTGTCATAGTAACGTGTGGCAAACGAGAATGACAAATAGAAGATACTTGCGAGAGTCAGTAAGACGGCTACACAAATTACAATTCCTTTGTTTTGCATTTCTATTTTATTGTTATTAATTTATTTATTTTCAGCTTTATTATTCATCATTACATATATAATGACGTGCAAAAATACGCATTTTTTTTCTTATATAAGAATAATTTGCCTTATTTTTGCTTTTTTGGGCGCTTTTTTAGCTTACAGATGATAGGATAATGGTCTGAAACCGCTATTTTATCATCTACTTTGCACTCATAAGGCTCCCAATCCTCAGAACACATGATATTGTCTATTCGTACGAAAAATCCACCACGATGATAGCTGATTCCCGGTCCGTTGCCGCTTTCTACATAGCAATCTACCAGATTCTTAGCTATCGTGCGATGCACGTAAGAGATCGGTCCGTCATTGAAATCACCACAGAGGATTGTGCTCATCCCCCGATGCTCCCTGATGTATCTCGCCACCGCTTCGGCTTGGGGCGCACGTTTCTTAGTTGCCTCTGCCAACTTCACCACCAGAAGTTTGGAGGTCTGCTCGGCAGTATCTACCTGCAGTTTGCCTACAACCAGTTTCTTGAACTGCTGACGGTCTTCGATACTCAAGCCCGTTGTCTCCAGATGATTATTGATAAGCAGAACTGGCTTATCGTTGATTTTCAAACGGTAAGCCACACTCATATTCCCCTGTGATTCATAGGGAATCAGTTCCTTGGAAAGGATAGGATATTTACTCAGCAGCATCAAGGCGTTTCCGCCATGGGGATGAACCGTAACGTCCTGATAAGCATAAATCGGCTTCAGCATACTGTCTATCTGCTCTGCATTCCTGCAGGTAGGCTGTGCTTCCTGCAGGCAGACGATATCGGCATTCTGTTCCAACAGATAAGACAGGCAGATATTCACTCCATCCTCATCTTCCGTTTGATTTCCGAATCCCCAGGTATTGTACGACAGAACCTTGATGCTTCCCTTCGGAGCATCTCCCTTCATATTGACCGGCATATACTGGCGGACAGGTACGAAGCAGACCAGAAAGCCCAACAATGGAATAAGAACATATCTGGCACGGAAGACGACCCAGAATATCAGAAAGCCAAGATTGAGGAAAAGAAAGACCGGAAAGAGCAGTCCTGCATTGCAGAAAGCGGGAAAACGTTCCGGATTCAGCAGATCGGAATATCCTACCAATAACATAAAGGCGACAGTAGCCACATTGGCTCCTGCCACCATCTTGACCGTAAAATCCTTTAATCCATTCAACATAATCTAATCATACCTTTCTTATAATACCCCTCTCGCAAAACACCCCCTGATAACGCTATCAGATAAATCTACCAGATGACTCTATCTGTTACTCTGGTCAAAAAGAGTCTGCTTCTCTTCTCGGGTCAGACTGTCATAACCACTCTTGCGTATCTTATCCAAGATACGGTCAATCTCCTTCTGTGCAGCCTTCTTGCGCTCTTCGGCTTCATCTGTACGCTGGAAATCTGTGGTATAGGTATCATTACGGCTATAATTATCGCTGCGGGTATAGTTCTCATTGCGGGTATAATCGAAACGCTGCTTGGTCTGCTTGTTTCTACCCCCAAACATATTACGCAACTTATCGAAAGAATCGGCAGCAGAAGAGTTATGATAACCTCCATCCATCTGCTTACGCCAGTAACGGATCATGAAGAAACCGAATACCATACCTCCCAGGTGGGCAATATGTGCCACACCATCGCCACGGGTAGCCAAGGCAGAGAAGAGCTCGATAGCTGCATAGCCAATCACGAAATACTTCGCCTTGATAGGTACAGGCAACGGGAAGATGAATATTCGCTCATTAGGATAAATCATTCCGAATGCAAGCAGGATAGCATAGATGGCACCCGATGCACCTACCGTTGTCCACATGTTGAGATAATCGCCCATAGCCATACGGGCACCCTCACCACTTACCACAAACTCATAGGCAGACATATCCTTGACGATATAGGTAACATACTGAGCTGCTTCCTGAAAGAGGCCGGCACCTACGCCGCAGACTATGTAATAAAAAAGGAACTTCTTCGGTCCCCAGACTCTCTCTACGACACATCCGAACATCCAAAGGGCGAACATATTAAAGAGAATATGCTCGAAACCACCATGCATGAACATATACGTAAACAGCTGATAAATATGAAAATCGGAAGCCATGAAGAAATGAAGTCCCAATATATCATTGAGAACATACCCATCGGTTCCGTTCTTTCCCATGATCACGCAGGCCAAAAAGGCCACTACATTCACTATCAGCAGATTCTTAGTAACTATTGGAATATTGCGCATAACAATTTTTGCCTTAACTATTAATTATCTTATTAAAATTTGAAATTTGGTGGCAAAATTACTAAAAATATCCGTGAAATCACCAAAAAATGAGTAGATTACAATAAAATTTCACTATTTTCATCACTTTTCTGCTTTTTTTATTTGAACTTTCAAAGGAAAAGACTATATTTGTAAGCAAAATCGATAATAGAATAAAATTACTAATCATTTAATAACGTATAATTATGAACAAGACAGAATTGATCGACAAGATTGCAGCAGGTGCAGAGATCACAAAGGCACAGGCTAAGGCTGCTCTCGACGCAACAACTAATGCGTTAAAGGAGGCTCTCATCGCAGGTGACAAAATCCAGTTGGTAGGCTTCGGTACCTTCAGCGTAAACGAGCGTCCTGCTCGCGAGGGTATCAACCCAGCAACCAAGGAGAAAATCCAGATTGCAGCTAAGAAGGTAGCTAAGTTTAAGGCTGGCGCTGAGCTCGCTGATGCACTCAACAAATAATTGTTAAGATTATTTTCGACATAAAAGGGCTTTCCGAGAGGGATGCCCTTTTATTGTATAACAAGCAAAAGCCCATCCCCGACAAGTGCAGGAATGGGCTTTTTATCTTATTTCGTTGCAGTTTTCCTTATTTTGGCTGCTTGCCAATGTAAGCCAGGATACCACCATCTACATAAAGGATGTGACCATTTACTGCATTAGATGCTTCAGAAGCCAGGAACACAGCTGGGCCTTCCAACTCCTCTGGATCCAACCAACGACCTGCTGGAGTCTTTGCACAGATAAAGCTGTCGAATGGATGACGGCTACCATCTGCCTGACGCTCACGAAGAGGTGCAGTCTGTGGAGTTGCGATATAACCAGGACCCAAGCCGTTACACTGGATGTTGTACTCACCATACTCAGAGCAGATATTACGTGTCAACATCTTCAAGCCACCCTTGGCTGCAGCGTATGCAGAAACTGTCTCACGGCCCAACTCGCTCATCATTGAACAGATGTTGATAATCTTACCATGACCCTTCTTGATCATACCTGGGATAACTGCCTTGGATACGATGAATGGTGCTGTGAGGTCGATGTCGATCACCTGCTTGAAGTCATCTACAGACATTTCAGTCATAGGAATGCGCTTGATGATACCTGCGTTGTTAACCAGAATATCGATTATGCCAAGTTCCTTCTCGATGTCAGCAACCATATTCTTCACCTGCTCCTCATCAGTTACATCACAGATATAACCCTTGGCATCAATACCCTTAGCCTTATAATCAGCAAGAGCCTGATCCATGTGATGCTGGCTACGGCAGTTGAAAGCAATTTTAGCACCCGCCTTGGCATAAGCCTCAGCAATAGCAAAACCGATACCGTATGCGGCACCTGTCACGAGGGCAACCTTACCCTCCAATGAGAATAGTTTGTTAAAGTCCATACTTCTATATTTTCTGTTGTTTGATTTGTTACGAGGGCAAAGATACAAAATATTTTTGAATCTAGCTCTTAATCAATACGAAAGATGCGACCTTTTTACTTATTTTCTCATTTTATTGACTACTTTTCCTAAGTTTGTCCCTTTTTACGATGTTATATTCATACCCTTATCGTATCTGAACACCCAATGTTTCTTCTATTACCTGGATGACCTGCGGGATGGAATCTGTTTCAAAATCACCCGTCAGACGTTTGCTTTCATCAGAAGCCATATATCTGGTGCCTGACAATTTAGATAGTTCCTCCAATACTTCGGATAATGGAGTATTGTCGAAATGCAGACGATGCGTAGCCCATGCCACATCGTTGATATCATAATCTGCCAACAACTCAGGCTGGGCAGCACCTTTCAGTAAACGGGCTCGTTTGCCCTTGGTCAGGAAAACGCCTTCAGCAGAATGGCGAGCCGTGAAAAGTACTTTTCCGCCAGTTACCATCACTTCGGGAGTATCCGTTCTTTCATCCACCATAAACTGGGTACCGAGCACTCTTACGTGTCCATGCTCTCCTACCACATCGAAAGGATGCTGTTCATTATGCTTCACCTGATAATAGATGCAGCCCTTCATCTCCACCTTTCTGCAATCATCTTCCTGATAGGAAAGAGAAGAATGAGGCATCAATGACACCTTCGTTCCATCAGGCAGATGATACGCCACTACTTCTGATTCGGCAGAAAGCGTCACCGTCTTTGGCTGCAAAAGCGTATAGCCTCCTATGGTGAAGAGCACCAGAATAGATGCTGCCACAGCTATCCTGCGGATGCGACGCATACGTAAAGAAACAGTTGCAGCATGCGAAACCTCTTCGTCAGCGATGCCAACCCGAGCCTTCACTTTCTGCAAAGCCTTCCTGGTATCCAGTTTACCCGGCTGAAAATACTTCAGCACAAATTCCTGTTCGTTCTTGTTGATCTTCATCATAGAATCCCTTTCTTCGTTTAAAATTGTCCTGTAATAGATGCAAAGAGCGTATTGGTATGCTTATACTTCTCGATGCCATTATATCGCTTACCCTTCGTATAGTGGATATTGTTTCTGCCATTTTCGATATTGAAGTCGCTTGTCAGCCATCCCAAAGACAGAAATACATCACCCGAACGGAAGGTCAAAGCCGACTTGATGCGGCAAGTCAGCCATTTTCCTCCATGATTCCTCACGGTTCGGATAGTTGCATTGCCATAAAGCTCATCTGTATAAGATGCAGGATGCCCCACACCTTGTGCATCCTTGATTTCGGTAAAAGACACCCTATCATTATAAAATGGCGTGATGCAGAGTCCCGGCTCGCATTGCAGCATCAAGCCCGCAGCACGACGCTTGCTCAACCACAAGGTAGGAGTACGAAAAGCCAAGCCTGGTGTCAGATTGATTTTAATCACCCTCTTCGGATCATATTCATCATCCTCATAACGTTCTATCAAGGGTCTATCCCCGTGGTTGTCGTTCCATTCTATTCCACAGGAAACACCGGCATAGGTCAGGGGATAATAGGCAAATGTCAACTCAACCATATAGCTATTTTCATTGGCATCACAAAGTCCACCCGTAATACCTGCCACATAGCACAGCAGTTTGGAATCTTGCTTTCGCTTCATGCGATTGATCATCTCTACACGCTGTTCAAAAGTCATAGAATCCTTCACCGCTTCCACGGTATCATTCAAGATACCATAACCCGCATTCTTCTTTTGTGCAGAAACATCAGAACCCTGTGCCTTACCGGCAATGGCAAAGCACAAGGCACCTAAAATGACAAAAAGACTTCTTTTCATACCCAACATTCTTTATTTAGTATATATTCCTCCATTATCTTCGTCATGAAAGAAGTATTTCGAAACAGAACTTATATTGTAGCCAGCCACTACTCCGAAGCCTCCTTTTACATTCGAATAGGTAGGTGTAACCTGCATCAGGCCCACATCTGCCCAGCTGTTGCTCTGCGCATCATTGATACTCTTGAGAAACCGGTAATATTCAGGAGTGACCTTGTATAAATCCATAACATAAGAAAATCTATAAAATGAATTATGATATGAATTAGAAAGAACATCAAGATGAAGCGTATAGGTCTTGCCGTTTATCGTACGGTCATTGAAAATATAGGCATTATCAAAATACACATAATCATCCATACCGAAATCATCATCAATTTTTGTTCTCTTGTTTAATAACGGCTCATTCTCCGTCAAAAGCATCTGACTCATGGAAGCTTCTTTAGTTTGCAGTTTAAGCTTCACCGAATAATAATCTTCCGAAGAAGGATTATCATGGAAAACGGCTTCTACCCTATCAATCGTTATCGGGTTATAACCATCCGATGATTTCATTTCCAATTTAACATCACCCAACTCCACTCCTACCTTCTCTGGGATATAAGTAGAAGCAGAAACTGATGAGAAATCTGGTGCTGAAGACTGATTTTGTCGCCAGCTTTCTGCTTGCCTACCACATAATACTGACCTACCAGTTGCGAAAGCACATCGGAGTTTGTGCTTCGGGTAAAGAGTTGAGCCTCTTCCTCGTTTGCGATGCGTTTCACCGTTTGCTCCACCCCATTCACCTTATATATAATATGTGCATCTACCTTTTCACGGGATAATGCGTCAATATATTCCTTCACCGATGCTACAGGCAGACTCTTAGCCACACTAACGAGCGTTGTATCACCGTCGGTAGGAAAGCAATAAACCACCAGTCGGGGATGACCCTGCAGCTTTCGAATATCAAAATCATCTTTGCAGGAAATCAGCGTCAGGCACAAAAGCATGAGGCTAACTGCCATATATAACATTGTCTTCATTTGTTTCTTGCTTTTATATTTATATAAAATTCCACATTACTATTCTCCTAATCTTTCCTAAAACTTGATGGTATAGCTGAACGATGGAAGAATAGGGACAAAGCCCTTGTTCTTTGCCCTAAACCGCTTTGTTTTCTCATCGTAATCTACCTTGACATACATCGAGTTCAGGTGACAATATGCATTGTAGATGCTCAAATTCCAGATGCGCTCATGGCCATGCTTGGTAACATGATGGAAATCAAAGCCCAAATCCAGACGATGATAAGCCGGCAGGGTCAGGTTGTTGGGGATGGCATAGACAAATGATGCCGAATTCCACCAACTGCCTGGATATCGATTGCCACCTTCCGGTAAACCAGGCAGTGCTGCAATCTGAGTTGGCACGGTGGCATGATTGCCGGAATGATAACTCCACACCGCATAGCAGATCACCTTCCTGTTGAAATCATATCTCAAGGAAAGATTCAACTTATGGCGATTGTCATACTTGTCGTAATACCAGTCCTGATAGAACTCATCATATTTTCGCTTGTTCCAGGAAAGCGTATAGGAACCGCTCAAGGTCAGGTGATTGGTACGGTAAGTGGCATCTGCCTCCAAACCATAGAACAATCCCTTGCCATCCATCACCTGACTATCCCAATTCTCAGCCGGAGGTTCGATTCCCAGCCAACTGCTGTATTGCAGAAGATGCTTTGAGAGTTTGTAATAGCCTTCGAGCGATAAAATCCAGTGGCGATTCGGCTGCGCATAGATGCCAGCCGCAATCTGATAAGAACGCATCGGCTTCAAATCCTTGGTGGTTGGCACCCAATAATCAGTAGGCAAATCCAGATAACTGTTGGATATCTTATGCACATACTGAGTCATCTGTGTGAAAGAAGCCTTCAGCGATACCGCATGACTCCACTGGTATTTCAGGGCGAAGCGAGGGTCTATATTGAAGAAGTTCTTGTTGCTGATATGAAACAATCCCAGATTGAAGCCAGCATCCAGGCTCCATTTATCATTGAGATAGATTTCATCCTCTGCATACGCCGACCATTCATGAGACACACGTCTATTGGTACTATTCACACGGATGGTATCCATCTTAGCACCACTTCCACCTCCCACATAGTCAAGCTGCATCACCGTCTGTGGACGGAAGAGATGCATCGTGTAGTCATGACCGAAACGGATATGATGACGTGGATTCGGACGGTAATCGAATGCCGTGCGATATCCGGCATCATGGATAGCAGAAGTATAGCCATGCTCCAAATGACTCCACACCCTTTCATCCTTGGTTTGTGGATAGATTTCCCTGTCATCATCCAGGGAATAAAGTTTGGAACGATTATGGGAATATACAGCCGTGAAGTTAGCAAAGAGCTTCGGTGAGAACAGATAATTCCAATTCAAAGCCACATTGAAGTTTCCCCAGTTGAGCTACGTCTTCGTTAATTCCTTATTATATGAATTACCTTCATGATACCAGTCCCCCTTGCTATTATCCATATCATCCGTCACGTCCCAACTGTCTTTTCCGTGATAGAGACTCAAGTCTATTTTCGAACGGTCGTTGAAACGATGGGTTATCTTGGCATTCAGGTCCATGAAGTAATAACCTATCGAAAGTTTCTCGTCTGGCTCAGAGAAAGCCTTGGTCAAGGGACGGGACAGCAGATCCAGCCAGGAACGGCGCATACCTATATTATAAGAGGTCTTGCCTTTCTGGATAGGTCCCTCAAACTGCACACTGCCATCGAGCAGTCCGATGCGATAGGCACCATGAAACTGATTCATGTTTCCATCGGCAGTACGCACATCCACCACCGATGACAATCTTCCACCATATCGTGCAGGAAAGCCGCTCTTGTAGAAATCCACGTTTTTCACCACATCGGCATTGAAACTGGAGAAAAGCCCCAGCGCATGATTCGTAGAATATAACGGAGTGCCATCAATCAGGAAAAGATTCTCATCGCCATTGCCGCCATGCACATAGAGTCCGCTTGCCAACTCCTGTCCTTCTGCCACACCACTCACCCTCTGCAGGGTCTTCACCACATCAGGCGAAGACATCAAGGCAAACTCTGTCTTGATATCCTTGTTCGAAAAGGAGCGCTTGCCGGTTTGTGTGGTCAGAAGCGGAGAGTTCAAGTCGCCATCTACCACCACCTCAGGCAGTTTACCATCAACACAGAGCGCCATATTATGATGCATATCTTTCGAGAGATTCACTTTCTCCACCTTATCGGCATAACCCACATACGAAAAGCGAAGCTGATGCTCGCCTTCGGGCAGGGTCAGAGAGAAGAAGCCATACTCATTAGTCGTTGTACCGATGCCATCCGTCAGATCATAGATGGTGGCATTAATCAGCGATTCGCCACTCTCGTCACGGACGTATCCGCTGAGAGTGTGGCGACGCTGAGCCTGCTGAACTTTGTGATTGATATTCGTGTAAGATGTTGATATTTGTTGTACGGGTTTTCGCTTCAATATCACATAGTTCGCATTGATATTATATAGAATATGAGTTTTCTCGAAAAGAGCCTTCAGTGCCTTCTTCACCGAAAGATGCCGGATGTCTGGTCCATCATACTTGATGTTCAATTCACCATCAAGCGATGAATCATAGACGAAGTTGATTTTCCTGATGCGGTGCAGCCAATCCATCTGCTGACGGATGGTGGTAGAAGTCTCTGCCTCCACCATCATCGTCGGCGTACCCGCCAAAGTTGGAGTTGGCAAGGTTAGAATTGAGAGCGCAAAAATAATTTCTTTACCTTTCATAACTGTACTTTTATTCATTCTTTTATTGCTATAACGCAAGAACTACAGAATACCCCCATGAATGAAAGGTAAAATATAGAAAAAATCTGCAAGAAAATCGTCTTTCTTGCCTCGTAAGGTCTTTAAAGCCTTGGATATCTGATGTTCCACGGTCTTTTCCGACAGGTTGAGTTCTTCGGCTATCTCCCGATAAGTCATTCCGTCACGCCTGGTCATCAGAAATCACGCCGCATAAATCGGTAGGATTAATCTCTGTATCTATCGGAGACTGGCGGCGCATCCGGTCGATGCAGGCATTGCGCACAGAGATATATAAGAAAGCCTTGATGTTTTCCGGCATGATGCTCCTACTTATCAATTTCACAAAACAATCCTGCACCATGTCTTCAGCCTCATCGATATCATGCAGATAATGAGTGGCATAAAGACATAGCGGACGATAATACTGCTGAAATATCAAGTCTATCTCTTGCATAAACCTTCTCTACCTAAACTAAACTTTTATATAAACTCTCATATAACAAAATAACCCTCCAAATCCGCAAAGACTTGAAGGGTTATTTCATAATCTGTTGTCCCAGGCGGATTCGAACCACCACTGACAGAACCAAAAACTGTAGTGCTACCATTACACCATAGGACAAGCAAATCGGATGCAAAGGTAGTGGATTTTTTCTCCACTACCAAATATTTTCAATACTTTTAACGATTACTTAACGGTAATCAAGAAGTAGTTCTTCTTACCTTTCTGAACCAAAAGATACTTGCCGTCAATCAGGTCATCAGCAGTTACAACCTGGTCGAAAGCAGCGAGTTTCTCCTTGTTGAGAGAAACGCCACCACCCTTAACGAGCTTGCGCATCTCGCTCTTGCTTGGGAAGATCTGCATACCCTCCTGATTGAAGAGATCTACGGCTGTACCACCGAGCAGGTTCTTGTCGAGGTCGTAGTGAGGAACATTGGCGAATACATCGTTCAATGTAGCCTCATCGAGCTGTGCCAAATTCTCCTTGGTAGCCTTACCGAAGAGGATGTTGCTGGCTGCGATAGCCATATCCAAATCCTCCTGAGAGTGAACCATTACGGTAACCTCCTCAGCCAGACGCTTCTGGAGTACACGGCGACCAGGATCCTGCTTGTGCTCCTCTACGAGGGCATCGATAGTCTCCTTGTCGAGATCGGTGAAGATCTTGATATACTTCTCAGCATCATCATCGCTTACGTTCAACCAGAACTGGTAGAAAGCATAAGGAGTTGTGCGGTTGCGATCCAACCAGATGTTACCGCTCTCTGTCTTACCGAACTTCTTGCCGTCTGCCTTGGTAATCAAAGGACAAGTAAGGCAGAAGCACTCTGCATCGTTACCCAAAGTACGGTGAATCAACTCTGTACCGGTAGTCATGTTACCCCACTGGTCATTACCACCCAACTGGAGGCGGACACCATACTTCTCATACTGATAGAGGAAGTCGTAGCCCTGGAGCAACTGATAAGTGAACTCTGTGAAAGACAATCCGTCGCGAGCCTCACCATTCAAGCGCTTCTGCACGCTATCCTTCGCCATCATATAGTTTACAGTGATGTGCTTACCTACCACACGAGCGAAATCGAGGAAGGTGAAGTCCTTCATCCAGTCGTAGTTGTTAACCAACTCAGCCTTGTTAGGCTCATTGCCATCGAAGTCGAGGAACTTAGATACCTGCTTCTTGATAGCTTCCTGGTTATGATAGAGAGTCTCAGAGTCGAGCAGATTACGCTCCTGGCTCTTGCCAGAAGGGTCGCCAATCATACCTGTAGCACCTCCCACGAGGAGATAAGGCTTATGGCCACAACGCTGCAAGTGACGCAACATCATGATACCGCAAAGGTGACCGATGTGCAGAGAGTCTGCAGTAGGGTCTGTTCCGAGATAGGCAGACACCATATGGGTGTTAAGGTATTCCTCAGTACCTGGCATAATCTGAGCCAGCATACCACGCCATTTCAATTCTTCAACAAAATTTTTTGCCATCGAATGTGATTTCTTTATATATTATATAATATGTATAAGGGGCCCAGCGAAACAGCCGGAAACTTACGGCACGGGATCATAGCCCGAACCACCCCAAGGGTTGCATCTCAAGATACGCCATATTGCCAAAGCCAGCCCCTTGAAGGGTCCATGCTTCCGTATGGCTTGCCTGGCATATTCCGAGCAGGTTGGCTGAAAGCGGCATGACGGAGGTGTATAGGGAGTGATGCACTTCTGATAGAACAGGATAGGAAGCACCAACAGCCAGGTCAGTACTTTTACGATTCCATGCCAGACGATATGCAGATACTTCATAGTTTCTCTATCAATCGTTGCAGGTTCTTGTTCATCCTGGCATTCAGCTCAGCCGAATCGTGCAGTTTGCCATCCTGCCAGATGACGGCAAGCAGCAGTTGCTTGTCGGGCATCTGTGCCATACGCTCCATCAGCCCATGCTTCTGGGTGCGGTAAGCCTCACGGATCTGTCGTTTCACACGATTGCGCTTCACGGCTCTCTTGAAGAATCGTTTCGACACGCTTACCATCAGTTCTACAGAAGCACTCTGCTCATCAGTCTTGTCAACAACAAGATACACCATCTTCAAGGGCCAAGCCGTCATAGCATGGGCTTTACCGCTAAAGAGCTGGTCTATGAGCGTCTGCTTGCATAGGTGCTCTCTCTTTCCGAAAGTGTTATCTGTTTCTGCCAACATCATATAGTTTCTTATTTATTGTTTCGCTTCAGATAATCCTTCAGCGCTCCAGTCATAGATGGGAACTCCTTGGTAGGAGCTTCCAAGTCGATGCGAAGGCCCTCGTCTGTTACAGTCTTCATGGTTGCCGGACCGAAAGCACCGAGAGCAATCTTGCCCTGCTCAAACTTAGGGAAGTTCTTCTTCAGGGCTTTTACTCCTGTAGGACTGAAGAAAATCATCATATCATAGTCGAACGACTTGATTTCTTCCTCAGTGAAGTCATTGCTTACCGTGCGATACATCACGCACTCTGTATGATTCAGCTTCTTCTCGTCGAGAAGGTTCTTCACATCATCATTGTGTACGCTGCTCAGTGGAACGAGATATTTCTCTCCCTTATGACGACTCATCTGTGCCATCAATCCATCGATTTTACCTGTATCACCGAAGAAGACCTTGCGCTTACGATACTGCACATACTTCTGGATATAGAGTGCGATAGTCTCAATAACACAGAAATACTTCATATCCTCAGGAATAGTAATACGCATCTCCTTGGCTAATTTGAAGTAATTGTCCACTGCATGGCGAGATGTAAAAACGACTGCAGTATAGTCTAACAGATTAATCTTCTGCTGACGGAATTCTTTCGCTGTAAGTCCCTCAACCTTAAAGAATGGGCGGAACACACATTCTACGCCGTACTCCTTCTCGATATCATAGTAAGGAGATTTCTCACTTGCTGGTTTTGGCTGAGAAACTAAAATTTTTTTAATCATCTTGTCTTAAAAGTTTATTTTCAAATAATGACTAATTAATACGAGTCCACCCCAAAGGGCAGACAGAGGTACTACTTCAAGGGCACAAAAGTACAAAATTATCTGCAAAAACAAGCCATTTCTTTTAAAAAAGATAAGATAACTCTTATAAAATGACAATATTTTCACCAATACGAGTACTATTATGGTATATATCACTGCTACCTGGAGCGATAAGTCGAAGTAAGACAGGAGCATAACTACCGGGAACAGCAGTACTCCCTCGCATGATAACAGGAAAAGATACGCCTTGAGCCATTGTTCATTTTTTTTCTTGTCGAAGAATACCAGGCCAGCTATGCTATAGAGCAAAGCCTTAATCAGGCAATAGCTCATCACATATCCGGCATAGATACAGATTACCCAATTCTGCTCGATGGTAAACGTATCGCTGATGGATGCCTTCGAGTAGAAGAAGTATCCGAGTGCCACCAGCAGGCAGGTCTGCAATACAAAGAAGAACTGGAAGCGAACCTCCGAACTCGTCTCAGTAATCACCGTAGTTCCCTCTCGCTGAACGCGGAAGAAAGCCTTTGCCTGGCGGAAAAAGAAATGCTTCGACTTGGAGAATGCAATACATGCCAGCACAAAGCACAAAAGCAGCAACGAGGTGATGAAGTTGTCGCCCGCCACCGTATAAGGCACCGGATCACCCGCCACACCCAATCTTCCACCCCTTAGCTCAGGATGGAAGAGCGAGTCTTTCGAGAAGAACGACTCACGATAGTATTGTGGCAAGCTCACATCTCTGAAACTCTTACCAGGCTTATGTCCAGGCAGATGCAGGGTATCGGGCATCCCGCTCCAATGAGTAATCTCACTGGGTTTGATGTGCGCCCTGATCATGGAATCCTGCTGGGCAGGGGTCGCATTCTTAGGCAGCCAACTCAGCACCTGCTTAGGTGTGAGTTGGCTGCTATGTTTTTGCTGGACAGATTGCTGCTGTACTTCAGCATCAATCTCCAGACCTGTATGTATCGAATCTGCTTGCTGCACCATTCTTTTTTATCGATTTCCCAAGAAACCGCTCTCTTATTGTTATTCGTTCCTTAAAGAACGAAAGCCTTCTTGATTTCATCTACCTTGTCGAGCTTCTCCCATGTGAAAAGCTCTACCTTCATGGTCTTTGCTTCGTGATAACGGCTGGTGAAGGTCTTCTCCACTACCTCGTTCTTACGACCCATGTGTCCGTATGCGGCAGTTTCAAAGAACATAGGCTGGCGCAACTTCAACTGGCGCTCGATAGCCTTTGGACGGAGATCAAACATCTCGGCAATCTTCTTGGCAATCTCACCATCGGTCATATTCACATGACTTCTGCCATAGGTATTTACGTAGATGCTTACAGGCTCTGCCACACCGATAGCATAACTTACCTGAACCAACATCTCGTCTGCCACGCCGGCAGCTACCATGTTCTTAGCGATGTAACGGGCTGCATAAGCTGCAGAACGGTCCACCTTACTAGAATCCTTACCAGAGAAGGCACCACCACCATGAGCACCCTTGCCACCGTATGTATCTACGATGATCTTACGGCCAGTAAGACCAGTATCTCCATGAGGACCACCAATCACGAACTTTCCTGTAGGATTTACGAAGTACTTGATGTCATCGTTGAAGAGAGCCAATACCTTGTCGCTCAAGTGAGTCTTTACTCTTGGAATCAGAATATTGATTACATCCTCGCGAATCTTTGCCAACATTGCCTCATCATCGTCCTCGCCATTTGACTTCTTGATGAAGTCATCGTGCTGTGTAGAAACCACGATGGTATCGATGCGCTGTGGGATATTATCGTCTGAGTACTCGATGGTAACCTGGCTCTTAGAGTCTGGGCGGAGATAAGTCATCACCTTACCCTCCTTGCGGATGTCAGCAAGCACACGCATAATGAGCTGTGCCAGGTCGAGTGATACAGGCATGTAGTTCGCGGTTTCGTTTGTAGCGTAACCGAACATCATACCCTGGTCACCAGCACCCTGATTCTCATCCTCCTCACGGCTTACACCGCGGTTGATGTCATCACTCTGCTCGTGGATAGCAGTGAGCACACCACAAGAGTCGCCGTCAAACTGATACTCACTCTTGGTATAACCTATCTTCTTGATGGTCTTGCGTGCAATATTCTGCAAGTCAACATATACATTAGAGCGAACCTCGCCCATGATTACTACCTGACCAGTAGTACAGAAGCTCTCGATAGCGCAGTGAGCATGGTCATCGTATGCCAGGAACTGATCGAGCAAAGCATCTGAAATCTGGTCGGCCACCTTATCTGGATGTCCTTCAGAAACTGATTCTGATGAAAACAAATATGCCATATTAATCCTTTATTTTCTGTTATTAATTGATGTTCTTTATTTTGCGGCTGCAAAGTTACGCATTTTTTTTCAGATTCTGCCATATTCAGCCGAAAAATAGAGCAAATACAGCCGAATATACCTCCTTTTGTAGCTGAATCATAACCATTTACTCTTCCCTGTGCTTGATATTGCGTGGATGATGGTATAAGATGGCCTCCCTGAGGTCGGAAGTTTCGATATGCGTATAGATTTCCGTGGTTCCGATGTCCTCGTGTCCCAGCAGTGCCTGAATCACTCTCAGGTCGGCTCCTCCCTTGAGCAGAGCGGTGGCAAAACTGTGTCTCAGCGTATGGGGCGAAATGGTTTTCTTGATACCTGCATCCTGTGCCGCATTCTTGATCATGATGAGAATCATCACACGGGTAAGATGGGCACCTCTGCGGTTCAGAAAGACATAATCTTCCTCTCCGGGCTTGATCTTCATGAGATTGCGGTCGATGTACCACAGGTGAATTTCCTTCAATGCCCTGTCAGAGATAGGCACCAGCCTCTCCTTCCGTCCCTTTCCCAGAACTCTGATAAACTTATCCTCCTCAAAGATCTGACTGATCTTGAGATTCACCAGTTCCGTAACACGCAGTCCGCAGGAGAAAAGGGTTTCGATGATAGCCTTGTTGCGCTGCCCTTCCCATTTCGAGAGATCGATGGCCGCCTCCAGCATATCCACCTCCTCTACGGAGAGATATTCCGGCAAATGTTCGCCTATCTGCGGCGAAGGCAACAGTTCGGTAGGATCATCCTTGATATAGCCGTCGGTCACCAGATAACGGTAGAAGGAACGCACACCACAGAGGATGCGAGCCTGCGAGCGGGCAACGATGCCTTTGTCGTGAAGACTTGCCGAGAAGTTCTCCAGATTTTCCAGCTTCATATCCACCAGTGCCACATCGTTCTGGCGGGCATATTCTATGAGATATTCCAGGTCGTGGCGATATGCCTCAAGCGTATTATACGTATAATTTCGCTCCAGCTTGAGATACCTCATATAATTCCTGATGATGTCATTTACCATTTTCTTATCTAATTTCTTGTCAGTTTCCAATTTTATTATTACCTTTGCATCAAGGTTAGCTATGAGATAGATAACCTATGCATCTGCAAAGATACAAAAAATTAATGATACAGACTTAAAAAATCATTTGATTATGAAGATACAGATTATCAATGGTCCTAATTTGAACCTCCTGGGCGTTCGTGAGCCAGGCATTTATGGCAGCAACTCTTTCGAGAGCTATCTGCCTAAGTTGAAGGCTAAATTCCCTGATGTAGAGATAGAATACTATCAGAGCAACATCGAGGGCGAGCTTATCAACAAATTGCAGGAAGTAGGCTTCACCTACGATGGCGTAGTGCTCAATGCGGGTGCCTACACCCACACCAGCATAGCCTTGCAGGATTGCATCCGCAGCATGAAATGCCCTTGCGTAGAGGTACATATCTCTAATGTGCACAAGCGCGAGGAATTCCGCCATCACTCTTATATCTCCTGCGCCTGCCTGGGAGTCATCTGTGGATTCGGTCTGGCTTCCTACGACCTTGCTATCGCAGGAATCCTGGCACAGAAGGAGAACGAGGAGTAAGATGCGCCTCCTATTTTAAAAGTTATAACAGAATTCAAAGCTATAACAGAGATAAAACAGGTATGACAGAAACAGAATTGATAGACAAATACATCTGCCAACATATTGAACCAGAGGGAGATTACCTTTACCGCCTCTACCGTGCCACCAATATCCATACCATCCACGGACGTATGGCGAGTGGACACATCCAGGGCAAATTACTCAAGATGCTGGTTCAGATGATTCGCCCCAAGAATATTCTTGAGGTGGGAACCTTCAGTGGCTACAGCGCCATCTGTCTGGCTCAGGGATTGCAGGAAGGGGGCAAGCTCTATACTTTCGAAATCAATGACGAGATGGAAGATTTCACCCGTCCCTGGATTGAGGGTTCGGCTGTTGCCGACAAGATTGATTTCCGTATTGGCGATGCCAACGAAGAAGCGCCCAAACTGGGGGTGATGTTTGACCTGGCTTTCGTGGATGGCGACAAGCGCACCTATATCGAGACTTACGAGATGGTGATGAAGATCCTGAATCCTGGCGGATATATTCTGGCAGACAATACGCTGTGGGACGGGCACGTCATCGACCCTGCCTACGACCGTGACTATCAGACCAAGGGCATCCGAGCATTCAATGACCTGATAGCCAACGACCCTAGGGTGGAAGTAGTCATCCTGCCGCTGCGCGATGGCTTGACACTCATCAAAAAGAAATAAAGGAGTTAACTCAGCAGTCTTTTGCTCAATGCTCTCACCGGATACCACACGGCAAGCCAGCCTACGGCGATAACCGTTACAAAGATGATGGCTACATCAGAATAGTGAACGCTTACCGGATAGGCATTTACGATGAAGGAACCCTCAGAGTCGCCCAGTCTTACGAAGCCATACTGCTGCTGCAGCCAGCAGAGCAACAGACCCAGTCCGATACCTATCACGGCACCAATCACCGCAATCATTCTTCCCTCAAAGAGGAAGACACGGGTAATCTGCTTGTCATTGGCACCCAGATTCCGCAACGTCACCACATCGTTCTTCTTATCGATGATGAGCATCGAGAGCGAACCGATGATGTTGAAACATGCCACTACGAGGATAAAAGTCAGGAAGATGTAAGCCATCAGCTTCTCTATCGACATAATCTTGAAAGTATCTTCCTGCTGCTCAAATCTATCCAGCACCTTATACTTGGTGCCGGCAATCTTCTGCATCTCAGCCTTTACTGCCTGCAGGTCACTGCCCTCCTTCAGGCGGATTTCCAGATCAGAGAGCATACCCTGCTGCCCGAAGAGGTTGCGCGCAAAGGCAATGGAGGTGATGATATAATTCTTGTCGTATTTCGACTGCTTGACGGCGAAGAGCACACCCGGAGAATTCAGCGAATCAACCACGAAGCCGGCATCCGGATTCATCATATCCAACTGTCCTTCCTTCTGTGGAGCATAAATCTTCATAAAACCATCCCATTTTGCCCCGATACCCAAGGTCTGCGCCAGACGGATACCCACGGTTCCATACTGCAGATTGGCTGCATGGAGCGAGAAACTGCCATCACCATAAAGGATGTCGTTGATATGCGATAACTCTGAGAAGTTGTCGTCCACGCCCTTGATCCTCACCATAGCCTGACGGTCGTCATAGATTGCCAGCGCCTGGTCTTCCACGGTTTCAGTAGCCACATCTACCTGTGGCAGCATACGTATCTGCGTCAATATCGGGTCATCGGCAGGCGCCGTCTTTCCCTCCATCGGCACCACCTTCAACTGCGGGTCGAAGCTCGTAAAGAGCGTAGCCACCAGGTCGTGGAAACCATTAAATACGCTCAGCACGATGACGAGTGCCATCGTTGCCACAGCCACACCAATCACAGAGATGGAGCTGATCACATTGATAACGTGTGTACTCTTCTTGGAAAAGAGATACCTGCGAGCAATAAAGAATGGAAAATTCATTTGTCTTTTTACTTTTTTACTTCTTCAAGAGTTCATCAATGCGCTCCAGATAATCCAGGCTGTCGTCCAGGAAGAAACGGAGCTCAGGAATGATGCGCAACTGATTTCTCACCTTTCTGCCCAGGTCGAAGCGGATAGTCTTCTCGTTGGCATTGATATTCTTCAGAATCTCCTCACCCTTTTCAGATGGGAACACGCTGAGGTAAGCAGTGCAGATGCTAAGATCCGGGCTCACTCTTACCTTAGTAACACTTACCATCACACCATGCATCATGCGGGTCTGTGACTGGAAGATAAGACTCAACTCCTTCTGGAGCAGTCTTGATATACGGTTTTGTCTTGTTTCTTGCATAACTATTAACTATAAACTATAAATTATAAACTATTCAAGGTCCACGTGTGTAACGTCCACCTGCTCATGCAGGAATATCAACGCCGACTCCTTGAATTTCTCCTCACTTTCTGTAGTCAGATACTTGCAGCTACCACCCTTTGTCACCATCTGTTCCATCTTAGGATGTCGCTGCAGATAATCCTGCAGACTGTTGGCCACATATTGTCCCTGTGGCACCACTCTCACGCCGTCGGGAAGATTCTTCACGATGCTGCTCATGAGCAGTGGATAATGGGTGCAACCCAGGATGATGGTATCAATGTCCTCATCCATACGCATCAACTGGTCGATGCGCTTCTTGACGAAATAATCAGCACCAGGACTATCTGCCTCGTTAGCCTCTACGATGGCAGCCCAGAGCGGACAAGCCACTCCGCTTACCTGGAGATCCGGCCAAAGCTTACCAATCTCCATCTTATAGCTTTCACTCTTGATGGTTCCCTCTGTGGCAAGGATACCTACATGGCGGCTCTTGGTCAGGGTACCAATCACCTCGGCAGTTGGCCGGATGATGCCGAGAACCCTTCTCTCAGGATCCAGCTCCGGGATGTCTCTCTGCTGGATAGAGCGCAAAGCCTTAGCCGATGCCGTATTGCAACCCAGGATTACCAGATGGCAACCCATGGAAAAAAGCTTCAGCACAGCCTGGCGCGTAAACTTATACACCACCTCGAAGGAGCGCGAACCGTATGGCGCACGGGCATTGTCGCCCAGATACATATAGTCGTACTGCGGCAACATCTGGCGCAAGCCATGCAGGATGGTCAAGCCGCCATATCCGGAATCAAAGATTCCGATAGGTCCGGGATTGGATGGCAGAATCATTTCAGTTTCTCCTCCAGCACTGCTGTAATATCCTCGCCCATCTCTTCACTCAGATAAGGTGTGGCGTTGTTGTCGGTATTGATGATGAAGGCAAATCCCTTCTCCTTGCCAATCTGCTTGGCTACCTCGTTGATCTGGGCCTTGAGAGGAGCATACGCATCGTTCTCAGCCTGATTCAGGAGTTTGGCAGCCTCAGCCTTGAAGGCGATGTTCTTCTCCATCAACTCACGCAGTTCAGCCTGACGCTTATCCAGGATAGTCTTGGCATACGAGCGCTGACCGTCAAGGAATTCCTCATACTTGGTATTAAACTCAGTTTCCACGCGCTTGGTTTCCTCATCATACTTTGCGCGGAGTTCATCCATATTATGCTTGGCTATGGCATAACCAGGCATGGTATGAAAAACCTGCTCAAAGCTGAAGTAGCCAAATCGCAATGCTGGCTGTGCAACGATAGCTGCTGGTTGTTCCGCCGGAGTCTGGTTTTGCTGTGCAGAAGCCGAAAGGGCAACAAGAGCGAGCGCCAAAAATAGGAGATTCTTTTTCATAATGCGTGATACCTTTTTATATATGATATGAATATACTAGATGATAAATAAGGGCAGGCACTTGTGCCTGCCCTTAGCTTTTTATAGAAATACTTACGTTTGATTACTTGATCTTAGCCTGTACTTCCTTGGTAACATCTACCACGTTGGCGCCAGTATAGATAGCTGTGCCTTCCTCCATGATGTATGTATAGTTACCAGCCTTACCTACAGCCTCGATAGCTGTACGTACCTTAGCGATGATAGGCTGCATGAGCTCACTGCTCTTCTTCTGCAACTCCTGCTGACCATCCTGGTAAGCCTGCTGAATCTTCTGCTGAAGACCCTGCAATTCTGTTTCCTTCTGCTGCTTGGCAGTAGCATTCATTGTGCTTGCACCCTTCTGGTACTCGTCTGCCTTGCGCTGGAACTCATCCTGCATAGACTTGAGGTCGTTCTCCTTCTGCTTCTGGAGAGCTTCCAACTCGCCGTTGGCCTTAGCTACGTCTGGCAAAGACTGCATGATCTGCTGAGTATTTACCTTACCGAACTTCTGTGCCATCATTGTCATTGGTGCGCAAAGCATCAACATTAAAATAAGCTTTTTCATTTCTGTTTATTCTTTTTTAATTATTATTCTTAATTGGTTATGCCGAGGGCGGTGTTTTCCATCCGCATCCTCTCTTATCGGCTGCAAATATACAATTATTTCTTGAAATAACCTAGATTATTTCCTGGAATAACACTTATTATTTGTTAGAATAGCCTAATTTCTGGAGTACCTCGTTGCTGATGTCTATTTTTGGCGAACCAAAAATGATGCCATTGTTGCTGGCTCTGTCGAGAACAAGCGAGTAGCCGCGCAGGTTGGAAATCTCCTTCACGGCATTGTAAATCTCCTCCTGGATAGGTCCCATCAGTGCCTCGCGCTTCTTGTAAAGCTCTCCCTCGGCACCGAAGTATTTCTTCTTCAGGTCGCTGGCTTCCTTCTCCTTCTGCATAATGGAGTCCTGCTTGGCCTTCTTCTGCTCCTGTGAGAGGAATACTACCTCGTTCTGATAGTTCTTGTACATGGTGCTTGCTTCCAGATTGAGTGCCTCTACCTCGGCCTGCCACTTGCGGCTCACCTGATTCAACTGTTCATTGGCACGCTCATAAGCTGGGATATTGCGCAGGATGTACTCCATATCCACCAATGCATATTTCTGTGCATGTGCTGAGATGGCTGCTACAGCCATCATCAGCATCAATACTATTTTCTTCATAAAATCCGTCTTTAGAATTCCTGACCTAAGATGAAGTGGAACTGACTTCCACCCTTCTTATACTGGCTACCGTTCCATACCTTGTCGAAACCGTAAGCCCAGTCAATACCCATCAGACCCACCATTGGCAGGAAGATACGCACACCGACACCGGCACTGCGCTTCATGCTGAATGGGTTGAAGTCCTTGGTATCATACCAGGCGTTACCTGCCTCTACGAAGGTCAAACCATAGATTGTGGTATTGCCCAGGAGGAATGGATAACGGAGCTCCAATGAGAAGCGGTCGTATGCATAAGCATAGTAACCGGTGGTACGGCCGTAAGATACGGAACCGTTCTCGTAACCACGGAGTCCGATGGTTTCCTCACCATAATAGGATGAATAACCGCTCATACCGTCACCACCCACATAGTAGGTCTCGAATGGACTCTTCTTGTACTTGTTGTAAGCACCGAGCAAACCGAGCTCTACACGGGTCATCAATACGAAGCACTTCTGACCCTCTGTAAGTGCGGTATAGGTCTTTGCCTTGAACTTCCACTTGTGATATTCAATCCAGCGGTATTTCTCCTGCTGCTCTGCAGAGTAGGTTGGAGACTGGGAGTTGTTGGCGAGGTTCTTGTAGTCCTTGTTGTCGAACGCACTCCATGGTGGAGTAAGGTTCACACTTGCCTCAAACTCTGAACCACGACGTGGGAAGAGCTGGTTGTCGGTTGATGTACGGTTCAATGCGATGGTCAAGTTCAAGTTGTTCGCATTACCGTTGGTCATCAGCATATAGCTCCAGTTCTTCATCATGTAGCGCTGGTAAGCCAACTGTACAGACAAGGTGAAGTAATCATCCGGCCAACGGAGGCGCTTACCCCAACCGAGGCTCACACCCACCATCTGGATGTACTTGTCTGGATCGTAATAATTCTCATAGTTATTATAGTAACCCGTACCATAACCATACATGTAGCTCATGTAGTTGTTCATGTAGGCACTATTATAATAGTTACTTGACACGTCTGTACTCTTGCTGTAGTATGCACCTACGCTGAACTGGATAGGGCGCTTGCCGCCAAACCAGTTGGTAGAGTAGCTTACGTTGTAGCTCTGGTAGTAGGTACCATTGGTCTGTGCACCGATGCTCAGCACCTCACCGTCACCGATAGGCATGATACCACGATGCTCCTTGTTCTTGTTGAAGAGGTTTGCCATAGAGAAGTTGTTGAGCTTCAAGCCCACACGTCCGATGACACCCGTCTGACCCCAACCGAGCGAGAACTCAATCTGGTCGTTACTCTTCTGCTCCAGGTTCCAGTTTACATCCACAGTACCGTCCTCGTAGTTAGGCTTTACATCTGGTGAAACCTTCTCAGCATCGAAGTGACCCATGGAAGCCAACTCACGTGCCGAACGCATCAGGGCATCCTTAGAGAAGAGGTCGCCTGGCTTGGTACGAAGCTCACGGCGTACTACGTTCTCATAGAGACGGGTATTTCCATTGATACGTACGTGGCTCAGGTAAGCCTGAGGTCCCTCTGTCACGCGCATCTCCAGATCGATGGAATCGCCGTCGATGTTCACTTCGGCAGGATTGATGTTAGAGAACACGTAACCATTGTTGTAATAGAGGTTGCCCACAGCATCTTCATCTTCCTGCAATCGCTTGCCCAGGAGTTTCTGGTTATATACATCGCCCTTCTTCATGCCGAGCACGGCATTCAGATAGTCGGTAGCATATACGGTGTTGCCCACCCAGTTGATATTGCGGAGGAAGTAGCGCTTACCCTCATCTACCTTGATATATACGTTGACGTGCTTCTCGTCGAAGTTGCTTACGCTGTCTTCCAGGATCTGCGCATCACGATAACCATACTCGTAGTATTTGTCGATGAGTTTCTGCTTGTCTTCCTTCCATCTCTCAGGAGTAAACTTCTTCGATTTGAAGAAAGTAGCAAACTTGCCAGCCTCGTGGGTCTTGGCAAAGGCACCCTTCGAGAAGAATCCACCCTTGATCTTTCTGTCCGAAAGTTTCTCGTTACCATCGATGGTAATCTGGTGAACCTTGATTTTCTGTTTCTTATCTACGATCACGTCCAGGATTACCTGACCCTTGTTAGCCACATCGTCGCGCTGGTTAATCTGGATTTCAGCATTCTTGAAGCCCTTGTCATCGAAGTATTTCTTGGCAAGGATCTTGGCACGGTCGAGCATGTTAGGTGTTACCTGAGTACCCTTCACCATACCGAGTTTCTGCTCCATATCCTCACGCTCGCTTTTCTTCAATCCCACGTAGTGGATGTCAGAGATACGAGGTCTTACCGCGAGATAGATGTGAAGATAAAGTTTTTCACCCACGATAGAGTCGGCAGCGATAGCGACTTTAGAGAAAAGTCCATGTTTCCAATAGCGCTTGACGGCATTGGTAATAGCGTCGCCTGGCACTTCAATCTCTTCTCCCACTGTCAGGCCCGAGATACCAGTGAGCACATAGTCTTCGTATCCTTCCACACCCGACACATTGATACCTCCAAGGGTCAAGGTGCGAGGGGTTCCGGCATACGAGATATCTGGATGTACTATCTTGTCTTGTGCCATAACCTGCACACTCGCCATGATGCCGAATAGCAGGATGAAAATCTTTCTTAGCTTGTTCATTTATACCTTATTATATATATAGTATCTATTTTTCGTCCTTTTCCCCCTTTTATTTCTCTTCCTCTGCTTCTACCTGAGCCTCGGTCTTGCCGAAACGGCGCTGGCGCGACTGGTAGCTCTCAATAGCCTTATGCAGGCACTCCTCGTTGAAGTCTGGCCAATAGGTATCGCAGAAATACAACTCAGAATAAGCAATCTGCCACAACAGGTAGTTGCTGATACGCAACTCGCCACCTGTACGGATCAGGAGCTCCGGGTCTGGCATGAAGTTGGTCTCCAGGTGCTTCTCGAAGTTTTCCTCGGTAAGCATCTTCTCAACCTCCTCATAGCTGGCGCCCTTCTCCATAGCCTCCTTCACGGTCTTCTTCATCGCATTCATGATTTCCCAGCGCGAAGAGTAGCTCAGGGCTACTACCATGGTCATGGCATCGTTCTTGGCGGTATGGTCCATGGTCTCCTGCAACTTGTCCTGCACAGCCTGTGGCAGACGCTTCAAGTCGCCGATCACGCGGAACCGCACATTGTTCTTCATGAAAATCTCATCCTCCAGAGAAGTCAGTACCAGTCCCATCAGGGCAGAAATCTCGTCGGCAGGACGATTCCAGTTTTCAGTAGAGAAAGTATAGAGAGTAAGGTACTTCACACCGAGGCGAGTACATTCTGATGTAATGCAACGCACTGCGTCAACTCCAGCCTGATGGCCGTAGCTGCGTTCCTTACCTCTTTCTGTTGCCCAGCGTCCATTGCCATCCATGATGATGGCGATGTGCTCAGGTATTCTGTTCATATCCAAGTTGTTCATATCTTATTCTTTAATTAAGAGTTCTTATTCTTCTTTATTACACGTTTTACACTTTGCGCTGAAGCTGTAGGTGAACGAGACTTGCAGCATGGAGTAGCAGTCCTGGTTTTTCCAGAGTCCGCTGCTCTTGATGCCATAAGGGTCTTTCACCCCATCCAGTTCATCGCTCAGCGAGAAATGGATGCTCCAATCTACGCCTACGTTCATCCGTTCGTTTATCTTGTATTTCGCCCCGATGCCCAAAGGCACGTTGGCGGTAAACACATTCTTCTGCTCTCCTTTCACAAAGGTGGCTCCCAGACCTCCGAAGATGAAAGGCACCAGCCTCCTGGCTCCTCTGTAGTCCCTGCCGGTGCCGTAAGGCCAGAAGTTGTACTCGAAGACGAGGCTCATATCCACCAGGGTATTGCTGAAGGAGTAGGCTTTCCCATCCAGGTCGGGATAATCGGTCTTCACCTTGTCGTTAGAGCCTTTCAGCTTGCCCAGCCCCAGGTTGAACCGCAGATCCTTGTAGGGATCGAAGCTGTATCTTCCCACGATGGCTGCCATCGGCTGCTGGTGGGCAAGGATATTGCCGTTCAGGTCGCCTTCATAGGCAACCAGTCCCACACCGGCACCAATCTCCAGACGATACTGGTAATCGTCTTGTGCCCTCATCACCTGCAACGGCAAGAGGAACAAGACCGGCAGCAACAAGCATTTACACAAGTTTCTCCTCATGTCTATACCTTATGCGATATGAATAGATTCCCGAGGGTCTTATTCGAAGATAGTCGGGTCCTTGATCCAGCCATCCTTGTTGAAGCGGCCCTTCCATACGCTGCCGCTTCTTACTACCCAGTAGAATTTGTCCTTGTCGCGGCAGAAGCCGAAGCGCTGGGTGGCAGCAGAGAATCCGGCTGGCATGGTTACGAGTGAATCTACACCCCATGTCAGTCCATTGGTCTTGCTCTTATACCATTTGCCGTTGCTTCCGAGAGCTACGAAGCCAGAATCTGCACCGCAAACGAGCACCTGATCCATCATTGGCATCTTGCCACTCTGGAGAGAATCATATTCTATATAGTTCCATGCGCTTTCTGGAGCATTAGCAGAGTAATCAGCCACATGATTCCAGGTGGTAGCGATGGTATCGCCGTAGCTGGCATCACGGATTCCCAGGAGGAGTACGTTCTCGGCATTCTTCACAGAAGCGATGGTAGAAACATTCATGCTCAGGTTCTGGGTTGGCAGGAGTGAGAAAGCTGCATCCAATTTCTGGGCAGCCCAGGTTGCGCCATTGTCCTTAGACACGGCGATGCCTGTAGCGGTGAAGGCATAGAGATACTTGCTGCTGGCACCTACCAACTGCTTGAGCTGGCTATCCTCGCCTACCTGATTCCAGGTTGCAGCATCAGTAGAAGCATACACCTTGCCATCTGAGAGGATATAGAGCTGATCGCCCATCTGTACGGCGTTCTGATAATCGGCAGCTGCGAAAGCCTGGTTGGCTGTTACCTCAGCCCAATTGTTACCATCGCTTGCAGCAGTCTTGTATATCTTCATTCCCCCGAGGGTCTTGCCAAATACATAGATATGGCTTCCCAGGGCAAGCACTTTCAAGTCGCTGAGTGCAGCGAGCTGCTCATTGAGTTGAGCCTTGGCTTGCCAGTTGAACTCATTGCCTTCCTGCTGATGCACGTTCACCTCTACTTTGTAAGTTACGTAGGCATTGAGCGAGTTGTTATATACACGAACCATTCGTGGCTGAGAGAAATCGATGGAATCGGTGCTGGAATAATACTTTGCCGAGTCGATCTTCTCAAGGTAATCCTTATGCATGATGAAGATTGGGCTGCTGTTCTTGCTGCTGATGGTAGCCAATACGGCAGCGGTCCTTGTCTTGGTAGGCAAGGAATCTACGTTATAGATATGGCGGGTAGCCTGATCTATATAAAAATGATAGTTAGCTCCATTCACTTTATCAGCGATCAGAGTATCCTTGCCTGCAGTAGTCTTCGTGTATCTACCGAGCTTTCCCAAAGAGAAACTCGTGATGGCTGTATCATTAGTATATTCTACTACCGTCTCGTCGCTGTTCAAGCATGAAGAGAGCGACAAAGTAGCTGCAACAAGTGCAATAAAAGCTAAAAATTTACTTTTCATTCTATCCAATTTTTCTTTTTAGCTGCAAATTTACAGAGAATTCTTTAAAAAATCGCCCTTTTCTCCTTATTATTATGCAATTTATTGATTTTAGGGGCATTTTTTATATTTTTTAGTGATTTAGAGGAGTAAAAACGAAGAAATCCCGCTTCTTTTGCAAGAAACGGGATTCCATATACAGTATGAATTCGAAATGTCGAATTAGAGCTGTGGACCAGCTGCAACGAGAGCCTTACCAGCCTCGTTGTTTGTGTACTTAGCGAAGTTCTTGATGAAACGAGCAGCCAAATCCTTAGCCTTCTCCTCCCACTGAGAAGCATCAGCGTATGTATCGCGTGGATCCAAGATCTCAGTAGCTACACCTGGCAACTCTGTTGGAACCTTGAAGTCGAACATAGGAATCTGCTTTGTTGGAGCCTTGTCGATGTCACCGTTCAGGATAGCGTCGATGATACCACGTGTATCGCGGATAGAGATACGCTTGCCTGTACCGTTCCAACCTGTGTTAACGAGGTATGCCTTAGCATTGTTCTTGTTCATCTTCTTAACCAACTCCTGAGCGTACTTTGTTGGGTGCAACTCCAAGAATGCCTGACCGAAGCAAGCAGAGAATGTTGGAGTAGGCTCTGTGATTCCGCGCTCTGTACCAGCCAACTTAGCTGTGAAACCAGAGAGGAAGTAGTACTGAGTCTGCTCTGGAGTCAGGATAGATACTGGAGGCAATACACCGAATGCATCAGCTGACAGGAAGATAACCTGCTTAGCAGCTGGAGCAGAAGAACCTGGCTGGATGTTGTTGATGTGGAAGATTGGGTAAGAAACACGAGTGTTCTCAGTTACGCTCTTGTCAGCGAAATCAATCTTACCATCAGCAGCTACAGTTACGTTCTCGAGGAGAGCGTTGCGCTTGATAGCGTTGTAGATATCTGGCTCAGACTCCTTGTCAAGGTTGATAACCTTAGCGTAGCAACCACCCTCGAAGTTGAATACACCATTGTCATCCCATCCGTGCTCATCGTCACCGATCAACTTACGCTTAGGGTCTGTTGACAATGTAGTCTTACCTGTACCAGAAAGACCGAAGAAGATAGCTGTATTCTCACCGTTCATATCGCAGTTAGCAGAGCAGTGCATAGAAGCCATACCCTTCAATGGCAAGAAGTAGTTCATCATAGAGAACATACCCTTCTTCATCTCACCACCATACCATGTGTTGATGATAACCTGCTCCTTAGATGTTACGTTGAAAGCAACGCAAGTCTCTGAGTTCAAGCCGAGCTCCTTGTAGTTCTCTACCTTAGCCTTAGAAGCGTTGTAAACAACGAAGTCTGGCTCGAATGCCTCAAGCTCCTCAGCTGTAGGACGGATGAACATGTTTGTTACGAAGTGAGCCTGCCAAGCAACCTCAACGATGAAACGAACAGCCATACGTGTATCCTTGTTAGCACCGCAGAAACCATCTACTACATAGAGGTTCTTGTTGCAGAGCTCCTTAACAGCAAGATCCTTAACAGTACCCCAAACCTGCTCAGACATTGGGTGGTTATCGTTCTTGTACTCCTCTGTTGTCCACCATACAGTGTCCTTAGAGTTCTCGTCCATTACGATGTACTTATCCTTAGGTGAGCGACCAGTGTAGATACCTGTCATAACGTTAACTGCACCTAACTCTGTCTGCTGACCCTTCTCGTAACCCTCGAGACCAGCCTTTGTCTCCTCCTCGAACAACTGCTCGTAAGAAGGATTGTGAGCGATTACTGTAGCACCAGTAATGCCGTACTTTGTCAAATCTAACTTTGCCATTTTTTCTAAATGTATTTAAGTTGTGAAATATTTCTTTCTGAAACTTTATCCTAATATTCAAAATGGGATTTCCAAAACCCTTTTTTCCTAAAACCGCCGCAAAGTTACAAAAAATATGTTTTATAGCAAAGATTCTTAGATAATATTCTTGCTTTTTAAAACCTTTTTAGGTTAAAGAATTAAAAAATCGACTCATTCATCTATAATTTGCCATATTGACTTTGCAAATATTCGCCGCAAATCTGCTTCATCCAAATTCATTTTCCACCTATTATATATATAGGGGTTCAGAAGACACATAAAAGCCCATGGATGACACCAGAAGAAGCCGGAAGGAAAAAATAACGGAAAACATTTTGCAGTTTCCGGATTTTGCCTTATCTTTGCAACACCTTTGCTGCATCTTGACAGATGATTTCAGCAGGAATAAACATCGATTGAAATAACAAGAATATAAATACTACGACTTATGAAAATTAATAATCTGAGCGAGCATAACTGCATCATCAACCGCTATCTGGCTGAGATGCGCGACTGCGAGTATCAAAAGAACCGACTCCTCTTCCGCAACAACATCAAGAGAATCGGCGAGTATGAGGCTTTTGAGATTTCAAAGACCCTCAATTACGAGAACAGAGACGTGACTACCCCTCTTGGTGTAGCCCAGGTTAATTTCCCTACCGACAAGATTGTCATCGGTACGATCTTCCGTGCCGGTCTGCCTTTTCATGAGGGTTTCCTCAATATCTTCGACCACTCCGGCAATGCTTTCGTGAGTGCCTATCGTGAATATACCAACAAGGAGCATACCGAGGTGGGGGTTCATATCGAGTATCTGGCTACTCCAGACCTTACCGGCAAGACGCTCATCATCGCAGACCCTATGCTTGCCACAGGCATCAGCATGGAGATGGGTATGAAGGCACTCCTTACCAAGGGAACCCCTAAGCATATCCACGTGGCTTGCGTCCTTGCCGCTCCACAGGGCATCGAGCACGTCAAGAAGACATTCCCTGAAGACAAGACAACCATCTGGTGTGCATCCATCGATGAGGGACTGAACGAGCACAAATACATCATTCCTGGCTTCGGCGACGCCGGAGACCTCTGCTACGGAAGCAAGCTCTAAAGCGAAAAACGGCTGTATAGAGAGCCACTTTCGCTTTTACTCTTCACTCTTCACAATTTGGCATTAATCCATTAATTATCAATACATTAAACAGGTGAAGAGTCAAGCTTCACTCTTCACCACTCTTCACCTCTCTTCACCTTATCACGAAGCTCAACCATCATTGAAGCCTGGAGCTGGTCATCATTGAAGCCTGGAACTGGTCATCATTGAAGACCAAACGTTGTTCCTGAAATGATTTCGCCCTCAAAAAAAGTCAGGGTGAAGAGTGGTGAAGAGTGGTGAAGAGTCAGCCCCTACTCTTCACCCACAATACTCATTGAATATCAGCAATTTACACCCAAAACGTGAAGTGTGAAGAGTGAAAGCGAAAGTAGCGTTTTATTCGCAGGAATACGATGCGATAGCGCTTGCCTTCAAAATTCCTTCACGACATAACGAATCTTGCCTCACCACGGCAAAATATTGCCCTGGCAGAGGGCAATATTGTGCCATAGTGAGGCAAAAAACACAAGTACCTAATAATGGAATGAGCTGCCGCCCAGAAACTCTCGCAAGAGGGAGGTTGGAGGCAGATTATTATAAGTGCGCTCTTTTAGAACAAAAATCGTATCGTCAAGCGCACAGACGATAAAATAGGAAAAGTTTTTGTTACATAAGACAAAGTTCGTTTTAAATTAACTTTGTATATTTGCACCCATAATTTAATTATTAACAAAAATGTCAAACGTATGAAAAAGTTTACAAGTCTATTTATTTCATTCATTCTTGTTTTCTGTAGCTGCCAAAGTTATACAGAAGAAATCTGTAATGAACAAAAGTTTCAAGCAGACAATGCTGTTACTCACGAATGCAATTATTATTACTACAACGGAAAGAAGATAGAGCTCATTATTGACTCTACTAAAAATTTTATTGTTTATAACTCGGAAATTCCAATACAGAAAAAGATTAAAGGAGGTGAATTTCAAAAAGGCTTTTCTACAACGAGAAGTGGTGGACAAACAAAAGCATCATGGGCCATAATACAAAAAGAGAGTTACACAAGAAACGCCTCTGACAATACTGATGCGCTCTATGAATCACCTATGTACATTTCTAAAGAAACAGGTAAAAGTATCGGCATTAGCAACTTAATTCATATAAAGTTGAAAGATAGTAAAGATAAGAAATTACTGGATGAACTAGAGAGTAGTTTACATATTTCAATTTATTCCCAGAATGAATACCTTCCTCTATGGTATACCGTTTTCTGTCAAGACAATTCACATGGCAACAGTTTGGAATTATGCAACAAGTTGCAAGAAAGCAATAAATTTGCATATGTTGAACCAGACATTATGGTAGATTTAGCACAAGGAGTAACATCTTTTGTTACTCCAAACGACCCATTCTATTCTAACCAATGGAATCTCCATGGAAAAAATTCCATCAATTGGGAAGAAGCTAGTCTTTTAGTCAATGGTAAGGGTATCAAGATTGGTTTAATCGACACAGGAGTAGATGTAACCCACCCTGATTTCGGAACGAAAACATTAAAACCCGTCTACGATGCATACATAGGAGATTGGTACGTAAATGGACTATACAGCTCTCATGGAATGGCATGTGCGGGAGTTATAGCAGCCACTCCTAACAACAAGAAAGGTGTGGTTGGCATTTCTCCAAGTTCTGAAATTCAAAGTTATAGCGACCCTCTTACTGCTAGGCCTAACATTTCTCAAAACCTAGCATCAGACTTATACCTTGCATGCAATAGTGCAGACGTTGTCAGCTGTTCCTGGGGAGGAAACGATTTAAGAAGTAGCGAGATTGAGGAATCTATAAAATATCACGCACAATGGGGAAGAAACGGCAAAGGGGTTGTAGTGGTATTTGCTTCAGGAAATGATTCTGGCCCCATAACCTTCCCTGCAAACTTTGATGAAAACATTCTTGTTGTTGGTGCCTCTAACAAATATGGCAACAAAGCCGACTTCAGCAACTATGGTAAAGAGATAGATGTAGTAGCTCCTGGTATAGATATTCCAACAACTGGGTGGACCAAAACAGACACCAGTACTTATAATTATATTAAATTTTCTGGCACTTCTGCCTCCTGTCCACAAGTTGCAGCAATAGCGGCATTAATCTTATCCATCAATCCAAACTTGACAAGCAAAGAAGTATGCGACATCATAGAAAAAACAGCCCAAAAAGTAGGAAGCAAAGCCTATACTAGCTACAGCAACAGACCTAATGGCACATGGAATGAATATATGGGCTATGGGCTTGTTGATGCGACAGCTGCTGTAAAAGCCGCAAAATTAACATTAAAATAAAAAAGATTATGAGAAGTACAATAATATCAGCAATATTAAGCTGCATTTTAACATTAATGGCAAGTTGTTCTAACAACGATGGAAATACTGCGTCATATAGAAAGTATGAGATTCCTACCGATGTGATGATAGAGACTCCAGACAATCAGATCCTTACCATAAATACGAAAGATGACTTTGAAAAGTATTTCAAGAATTGTGTAAGTAGCGCAAAACCTGACACAAAAATAGAACTACCAGAAGTGAACTTTCTAAAATACACGCTAATCTACATACAAGGAGAATCAACACATGGGATAGCCAAACTAGAGAGTTCCTTGGCATCAACAGAAAGTTGCAAAATTCTATCCATCCATATAGAACAGAACTTTACAAATGTGATGCAAAGATGGAATGTCGCATATCTTATCGACAGAGAGGATAAGCCAAACATCAAATTACAATACCAAATAATAGAGCCATAGTCTTTAAAGAAAAAGTCCAAAGAAAGAAATCTGGTTTGAAAACTATCTTTGGACTTTTTTGATAAGCTACCCTTTAATAATGGAATGAGCTGCCGCCCAGAAATTCTCGCAAAAGGGAGGTTGGAGGCAGATTATTATAAGGTATTCCCTTGAAATACTTCAGGAACTTCAGCAGGCGGTAAGCCTCAGCAAATTCCTCACAATTCTCCGGCACCTGCTGGAGCAACGGTTCTGCCTGCATCTTGAGAACCGACAACTCATAGAGCATCGCCGTATTCAGCATGGCATCGGCATTCTCCTGGAACGGGAAGATCCACTTGTTCTCTCCGGATCTTACCGATGGCCAGCGACGGATGGTTTCCTGGGCAGATACACCTCTATATTTATAGTCGCGGATGATGCGGCGCAGCAGACGGTTGTCCGTTGTAGGGATGTAATTGTGATTATCCAGCAGAATGGTGGTCAGCGCCGAAGCATACACACGGAAGATCTGCTCTTCGGGAACATGCGCCGTAAGCTCCGGATTCAGGGCGTGGATTCCCTCTACCACCAGAACATTGTTAGGCTCCAGCTTCAACTTCTTACCGCTCTTCACACTCTTGCCCGAAGGGAAATCGTATTTCGGCAGTTCCACCTCCTCGCCACGGAAGAGCGCATTAAACTGCTCGTTGAGCAAATCGAGATTCAGGGCATAGATACTCTCAAAATCAAAATCACCATTTTCATCCTTCGGTGTCTTATCCCTATCCACGAAGTAATCATCGAGCGAAATCTGCAGAGGCTTCAGTCCGTTTACGGCAAGCTGGATGCTCAGACGCTTGCAGGAGGTAGTCTTGCCCGAAGAAGACGGGCCCGCCAGCAGCACCAGCTTCACCCCTTTGCGGCTGGCAATCTCCTCGGCAATCTTCGCCAGCTTCTTCTCCTGCAGCGCTTCGCTGATATTGATGATATCCGTAGCATGTCCCGCGTCGATAGCCTGGTTGAAGTCACCCACGGTTCTGATACCCAGGATTTCCTGCCAGCGATGATGCTCCTTGAAGATATCAAACATCTTGTCCTGCCGGGTCATTTCGCCCAGCTCATCCGGGTTGCTGACCGAAGGAATGCGCAGCAACATGCCATCATAGTACTTCTCCAACCCGAAGAGATAGAGCTGGGAGGTATTGGTAAGCAGGGTGCCATAATAATAATCCACATATTCACCTATTTTATAATAGGTGGTATAGATGGAACCCGAAGTCCTGAGAAGCTTCACCTTCTCCACATCGCCCTTTTCCTGGAAGAGGGCGATAGCCTCCTCGGTAGGCACCGTGAAGCGGCGTATCGGCATCTTGGAGTCGATGATCTCCTGCATGCGGCGGCGGAGGATGTTCACATCCTCATCTACTACCGGGCGCCCCAGACGGATATCCACATAGAATCCGTTGGATACCGGAATATCGATGACGACATCCGTATTCGGATAAATATCCTGCACCGCCTTGCACAGTACAAAGAAAAGCGTCCGGGTATAGGCACGTGAACCCGACGCAGAGTTCATATCCAGGAATTCTACATCCTTGGAGTTATAAACACGGTAATGCATACCTTCCACCTTGTTATTTACCCTCGCAGACACCGGTCCATGGGTCATTTTAAGGTCAAATGAAGAAAAAACATCAAAAAGTGTGCTTCCGATTTCGACTTTCTGAGATTTTTTATTATTTTTGCAACGGATTTGTATCTTCTGTTTCATTTGTGTTAAAACTATGTTACAAAGTTAATAATCTACAGCCTAACGAAGACCTCCCTGGAGGACGTTCACCAGGCCTGAGCAAGCCCTCAAGCGGAGCATTGCTTACAGAGCGTAAAGTTACGAAAAAAAACGTAAACTTGAAGATTTTGACAACATTAATTAAGTTATAATATGTCGATTTGGATATTTTTTAGGCTTATCGGAGCACTCGCCTTACTTATGTTTGGTATGAAGACCATGAGCGACAGTTTGCAGAAGATGGCAGGACCACAGCTCCGCCATGTGTTAGGAACTATGACCACCAATCGTTTGACGGGCATACTTTCGGGTACGCTCATCACGGCTGCCGTACAGTCTTCTACTGCTACAACAGTGATGACGGTTTCATTCGTAAATGCCGGTCTCCTCACCCTTGCCCAGGCTATTTCGGTTATCATGGGTGCCAATATCGGTACCACACTCACCGCCTGGATCATGAGTGCAGGATTCTCATTCAACATCACCGACTTTGTATGGCCAGCATTCTTCATCGCCATCATCCTCATCTATAGCAAGAAGCGCAAGATCATAGGCGATTTCATCTTCGGTATCTCCTTTATGTTCCTCGGCTTGGGTACACTTCGCCAAACCGGTATCGACATGGATCTGGCTCATAACCAGCCGGTTCTGGAGTTCTTCTCCAGCTTCGACCCTCACAGCTTCCAGACTACCATCACCTTCCTGCTCATTGGTAGTATCCTGACTATGTGTGTACAGAGTTCAGCAGCCGTCATGGCGATAACGATGATTCTCTGTTCTACCGGCGTACTGCCTATCTATCAGGGAATTGCACTCGTGATGGGTGAGAACATCGGTACCACCGTAACTTCCAACGTGGCAGCACTCACCGCCAATACACAGGCGCGAAGAGCGGCAATGGCGCACATGGTGTTCAACATCTTCGGTGTGCTGTGGATACTCTGCGTATTCCGTCCGTTCATCCATCTGGTTTGCGGCTGGGTAGGCTATGATGACATGATGGAGAAAAACGATCCTCATTTCGTTGCCAATGCAGCCAAGCTGTCGTTCGTACTCGCCGCCTTCCATACCACGTTCAACCTCTCCAATACCTTTATCCTGGTATGGTTTATCCCACAGATAGAGAAGCTGGTATGCAAGATCATCCGTCCTAAGAAGAATGCCGACGAGGATGATTTCCGTCTGCGTTTCATCCAGAGCGGTATCATGAAGACTCCGGAAATCTCCGTGCTCGAGGCTCAGAAGGAGATCCACTGTTTCGCCGAGCGCATCCAGCGTATGTTCGGTATGGTGAAGGAACTCCTGGGCGAAACCAACGACGACAAGTTTATCAAGCTCTATACCCGCATCGAGAAATACGAGGGAATCTCCGACAACATGGAGATAGAGATTGCGAAGTATCTCGACCAGGTGAGCGATTCTCATCTTTCTGATGAGACCAAGGCGAAGATCCGCGCCATGCTGCGTGAGATTTCAGAGATTGAGAGTATCGGTGACAGCTGTTTCAACATTGCCCGCACCCTCAACCGCCGCATCCGTGGCAAGGAAGACTTCATTCCTTCTCAGTATGAGCACATGCACCAGATGATGGAGCTTACAGATAATGCCCTCACCCAGATGAACATCACCCTGGTGGGTCATAAGGTAGATAATGATGCCAACCTCTCTTTCAACATCGAGAACGAGATCAACAACTATCGCAACCAGTTGAAGAGTCAGAACATCAACGATGTAAACAACCATCTCTACACCTACGCCATCGGTACGATGTACATGGATATCATCCAGGAATGCGAGAAGCTCGGCGACTACGTGGTAAACGTAGTAGAGGCTCGTATGGGCGTAAGACAGCATGAGGCATAATATTAGTAGATAGTTAACAGTTTATTGTTTAAGAGGGTGTGCCATAAAACTTATGCCACACCCTCTGCCATTTTTTATCATTATCGATACTTTTGCTTCTTTACTCTTTCGGCCCTACTGCTTCAGGAAGGTCCAGAATCACCCCCAGCCCGTCCGAGAACGGCCTCCCCCAGATTCCACTTGATTCCTCCATTCTGACCTGCTACATAGTTGCAGAGCGGGATACCAGGATGGCTGAGGTTGGAAAGATAAAGCGGCTGATCCTCAACAAACTGCGGACAGGTGAAGGTATCCCCCTTTGCCAGCTTGCTGCTGATGCTCTCAATCACCTCGAAGGAATCATTGCCCCGGTACATGATGGTGAGCACTCTGCCCGGGCACCAGGTCAATCTCACCAGTTCCCCCTTCTGCAAGGCATCCGCTATAAGCTTACTCTTCACGAAGAAGCGGCTGGAAGACAACCCCTCCTGCCCACCTACAAAGGAAGCCCAATCAGGATAGCCCACCATGCGGGAAAGCAAATTGAGATTATACTTGCTCGGGTTGCATGGCGAAGCCACATATCCCCACATACGCTTCAGGGTACTCACCGAGATGGTCTCTCGGGTATAGCCCTCTATCTGACAGGAAAGAAACTCAAAGTCTTTAGGGGTCTTGATAGGTCTTCCTACTAAGGTTTCCACTTCCTGCTTCAAGTGCTCGAAAATATCAGGATTATAATTATCTATCATTTTCTATTCCTTTCTTTTTTTAGCAGCAAAGATACATATTTTTCCCCATTCTCAACCATACTTTTTCCATTTTCTTCATCAGTATTTAAAAATGAACCAATTTGAACCAATCCTGTCTCAAAAGTTTTTCGTAATTTTGCAGCGCAAATAGAAAATATAACTATCTATCAAACATAACCAAATAGGAAACCATCCCTTTTCTGGGGCAGGATTTTCGCTAAGAACAATACATAAACAGGCTCTTCTTTCTTAGAAATTAAGGAAGGAGAGCCTTTTTCTTAAAAAAAAGTTGGGCGATTAAGAAAAAAATCGTATCTTTGCCCCATATCTATCAATACGGAAAGTAGAAATCTTAAAATTACAGATTATGAATAGAATTTATCCTACTCTCAGTTTCATATTGCTGCTCGGTTTGCATGCAACACCAAGCTTTTCGCAGAACGATGACTTTGTGAAACAGTTCCAGCAATCAAGACAGGCGATGCTGGATGATTACAACAAGTTCCGCAACACCATACTTACCGACTACGATAAGTATATGCAAGGCGTATGGAAAGAATACAAGAAGTTTAAGGGAAATGTGCGCTCGCAGGTGCCTAAGCCTAAGACGCCTCCAACATATACAGCTCCGAAACAGCCGGAGAAACCGGTTACCGTGAAGCCAAAGATGCCGGTAAGCCCGATCCTGATTCCGGAAGGCGGATTCGGAGATCTCGTAAACAGACCCGACCTCTCGAAGGTACCAGCCCTGCCAGACGATCCGCTGGCTAAGGTTCCTGCCGTTCCGGTAACCCCGGAAACTCCTGCAGAACCGGAGACTCCGAAGAAGCCAGATCCAAAGGCTCCTACCGTCCGTCCAAAAATAGAGCCAGCGAAGAAGCCGAAACTGCCAGAGGTAAAGCCTGATATTCCAGACATCGAATACACCGGTTCGGGTATCGAACTGCCGCTGATGCCTGCCGTAGCAGCCGTGCCAGTCATGCCTGCCCTGCCAAACGTGCCTCACGTCAACATTCCGGCAAGCAAGCAGATCATTGACGTCAACTTCTATGGTGCAAACCTGCAGATGCAAAAGGCAACCCGACTCGCTTCCATGAGCATCAGCTCTACCGATGATGTGGTGAACTACTGGAAGAATCTCAAGAAATCAGACCTCAAGGAAGTAACCCAGGCTTTCGCCACCGAATCGCGCAAGATGGGACTCAGCGACTGGGGTTCTGCCATGCTCGTAGAGAAATACATCGATACCGCCATGCCAAACGCCAGCCAGAACGAGAAGATCATCGCTTCGCAGTATGTGCTAGCCAACTGCGGCTATAACGTACGCCTCGCCCTATGCGGCAACCACGTGGCGATGCTCATCCCTTACGTAGAGCACGTATTCGAGAAGTCGTATCTCAACATCGACGGCAAGCGCTACTACATCTATCCAAATGTAGAGGATGAAGGTTCCTTCCGTTCCTGCGAACTGCCTAAGGGCGCAGAGCTGGGTAAGGATATGGGACTGAGATTCACCGGCAAGATCGTGATTGGCGATGAAGCCAAGCCGTTCAGATATGAAGCTGCGGGCATCACCCTGCAGGGCGAAGTACCAACCGGCGTCATGCCGCTGCTCGATGAATACCCTATCATAGATATTCCTACCGTAGCCGCATCTGTAGTAGATAAGAGTCTGCGCGACGATGTGGTGAAGCAGATCAGAGCACAGGTACAGAATCTCGACGAACAGGAAGCAGCCAACCGCATCCTGCGATTCATACAGAAGGGATTCCCATACGCTACAGATGACGAGCAGTTCCACCGCGAGAAGTACTTCTACTTCGAGGAAAGTCTCTACTATCCTCAGAACGACTGCGAAGACCGCGCCATCTTCTATGCCTATCTGGTACATGAGATTCTCGGACTCGATGTACATCTCATCCAGTTCACAGGACACGAATGTACAGCCGTAGCCTTCCACGAGCCGGTAGAGAACGGCACCTCCTATGAGTACAAGGGCAAGAAGTTCTACATCTGCGACCCTACCTACATCGGAGCCAGAATCGGTAAGTGCATGCCTAGCTATGCCAAGGAATCACCACAGATAGAAGTATGGTATTGATACATATATAATAAGGTATAAACACCTGATATAAGCAATAATCATGCAAATAGCCGCATCTCACGTGAGATGCGGCTATTTGCATGATTATTCATATTCAATGATATTCTCAAACTGATTCCATACAGAATTGCGATAAGCATCGAAGCTGCCTTTTGGAACATACAGAATGACACGCTTGAAATCGGAAGCGCTGAAGACATCCTGAATCCTGGTCTTCCAGATGACGTTACCGATGACTGGCGGCAAGGCACTTCGGAAACAGATGCTGTGCAGATTCGGACTGTTCTCCACCATCTGCCTCATCACATGGAACTTGGTATCCGGGAACACCAGTTTCCTCAAATCAGGCTGATTGGCAAACGCCTTCTTTTCGATTTCATCTATCTTATAGGTCATTCCCTGGAAGTTGACCGTCTTAGGTACCTCGATGCAGGAATCCTTGGAATTGGCTGCCCTGACCGATACGACTCCACCACCCCACGATTTGTAAGCCAGGTTTCCCACCATAAACTCTGCCACCACATCATATCCACGAGGAGGCTTGTTCACCTTTTTATATATAAGCACGCCCGCAGTACTTACTGCCAACATGCCTGAAGCTATCCAGAAGGCAAGCAGGTTGCGATGCAGAGAAAGAATATGCTGGCGCATGGCGGTCATATTGGGATATCGCTCCTCCAACGGACGGAGGCAACGCTTCAATCCCAGGCGATAAGAGAAATTCAGCTTCATCTTATCCAGGATAACGCCCACACTGTAGATATCATTGCGCACATCGGTAGGTCCGCCCTTCTGCTGTTCGGGAGAAACATATCCATCTGTTCCCGCCGGTTCTTTCAGTATCGCATAGCTATCCGCATCAGCCAATCCGAAATCTATCAGCTTCAGCACGCTTCCATTACGGGTAACCATCATGTTGGAAAGTTTCAGGTCTCGATGCACCACCTGCATGTCGTGTACAAACTCAAGCACCACGAGCAGCTGGTTGGCGATATGCACCCTTTCCTTCTTGGAATGAGATTGCAGGAGCCACTCTTCCAGAGTCACTCCATCTATCCATTCCATCACGAGGCATTTACCATATCCGTCCACTTCTTCGATACCCGTCACCTCGACAACTCCGGGATGCTGGACATGCTTCATGATGTCGAATTCCTTCTGCAGCAAACCCTGATACACCTCGTTGTTACGCACAGCGGGAGCGAGTGCCTTCAAGATCCACCACCTGCCATCACGCTTGGCACGGATAAGGATATTAAAGCCACTAGCCGAGATTTCTGACATGTTGCTGAACTGCGCAGAAATCGTTTCTGAGGGAGGGAAATAAAAACCCGATACTTGCTCCATGCATGCAAAGATACAACTTTTTATAGAAACCCACACTATTTTTCAACATTTATCTCCTTTTTGAACAAAATCATGGTGATAAATCACCAAAAAGTCGTATCTTTGCAGCCGAAATTGCAATTTTATATATAATTAATGAAGATTTTAGTAACGGGTGCATCGGGTTTTATCGGCAGTTACATCGTAGAAGAAGCCTTGCGACAAGGCATGGAAACCTGGGCGGCAGTTCGCCCTACCAGTTCCAGAAAGTATCTGCAAGACGAGCGCATCCATTTCATCAACCTCAATCTTTCTTCAGAGGAAGAGTTGGAGAAGGAACTCGCTCCGCACGAGTTCGACTATATAGTGCATGCAGCTGGCGCTACCAAGTGTTTGCATGCAGAGGATTTCTATAAGGTAAACACCGAGGGCACCAAGCACCTGGTGAATGCCATCCTTCATCTGGGAATGCCAATCAAGCGATTTGTCTTTGTCAGCTCGCTCAGCATCTTCGGAGCCATCCGTGAGGAGCAACCTTATCAGGAAATCTGCGAGAACGATGTGCCTAAGCCTAATACGGCATACGGCAAGAGCAAGCTTGCCGCAGAGCGCTATCTCGACAGCATCGGCAACAACTTCCCTTATATCATCCTGCGCCCTACCGGCGTATATGGACCAAGAGAAAAAGACTATTTCCTCATGGCGCAGAGCATCAAGCAGCATGTGGATTTTGCTGTAGGATTCAAGCGCCAGGACATCACCTTCGTATATGTTCAGGATGTGGTACAGGCTGTTTTCCTTGCCCTGGACCATGGTATGAACGGCAGAAAATACTTCCTCAGCGATGGAGAAGTTTACCAGTCGGAAGCTTTCAGCAACCTGATTCATAAAGAATTGGGCAATCCATGGATGTTGCGCATCAAGGCTCCCATCTGGGTGCTCCGCATCGTAACCTTCTTAGGCGAGTATCTCGGCAGAATGACCGGTAGGATGTCGGCACTGAACAATGATAAGTATAACATCCTGAAACAACGCAACTGGCGTTGCGACATCGAACCAGCTATGGATGAGCTGGGATATCATCCCCACTATCCATTGGAAAGAGGCGTAAAGCTTGCCATCAAGTGGTACAAGGATAACGGATGGCTGTAAAAAAGCATATCATAAAGTTCAAATCTCAAAGTTCAAAGTAACACCGTGATAAAAGATTATTTTAAGATAGAAAAGAACCCCAAGAAGGGACTCCTGCCACTGGAATGGGTGATGCTGGGCTATATGGCGATAACAGTCATCACCATGCTCTTTACCTTTACCAAGGTAGTGAATCCGGAGTCGATGCTTTGGGGCAGGTTGAGAATTCTGGTCATGACCCTCGCCCTTTGGGGCGTATATCGCATGATTCCATGCAGGATAACGAAGATGGTGCGCATCATAGCACAGATCGCCCTGCTTGCCTGGTGGTATCCAGACACTTACGAAATCAACCGCATATTCCCCAACCTCGACCATCTCTTTGCGGGATGGGAACAGGATCTCTTCGGATGCCAGCCTGCCCTGCTCTTTGCCAAGGCAATGCCGTGGGCGGTGGTGAGCGAACTGATGTCGATGGGATACTTTATGTATTATCCGATGATAGCAGCGGTAGTACTCTACTATTTCTTCTGCAGATACTATGAGGCAGAACGGGTTAGCTTTGTACTGCTTGCCAGCTTCTTCATCTACTATCTCATCTACATCTACGTGCCGGTGGTAGGACCCACGTTCTACTTCGACGCCGTAGGAGTGCAGGATATTGCCAAGGGCATCTTCCCGGCAATGGGCGATTACTTCAGCACCCATACCAACTGTCTGCCAACCCCAGGCTATACCGACGGAATCTTCTACCAGCTCGTAGAGGATGCCAAGGAAGCAGGAGAGCGACCTACCGCCGCCTTCCCGAGTTCGCACGTGGGCGTAAGCACCATCTGCATGCTCCTTGCCTGGCACAGCAGAAACCGCAAGCTGCTCTTCACCATGCTGCCATTCTACATCTTCCTGTGTATGGCTACCGTGTATATCCAGGCGCATTATCTCATTGATGCCATCGCCGGATGGATCTCTGCCGTAGTCATCTACTTCATGCTGATAGCAGTTTCAAAGAACATGAAATGATGCGGCATGGAAGATACAGGAAAGAAATCATATTAATACATCAAACATAAATTAGAATTCATCTAGAACAATGAAGAAACTGTTTATTGAAACTTATGGCTGCCAGATGAACGTGGCAGACAGTGAGGTAGTTGCCTCTGTGATGCAGATGGCAGGCTACGAGATTTGTGAGAAAGAAGAAGAGGCTGATGCCATCTTCCTGAACACCTGCAGTATCCGCGAGAATGCGGAGAACAAGATTTACCATCGCCTTGACACCCTGCATGCTGAGCAGAAGAAGGGAAGAAAGGTGATTCTCGGCGTATTGGGCTGTATGGCAGAGCGAGTAAAGGATGACCTCATCCAGAACCACTATGCCAACCTGGTCTGTGGACCAGACAGCTATCTCAATCTGCCGGATATGATTGCGCAGTGCGAGATGGGTACCAATGCCATCAACATTGAACTTTCAAAGACCGAGACCTACCGTGACATCGTGCCTCAGCGCATCGGTGGCAACAGAGTGAGCGGTTTCGTAAGCATCATGCGTGGCTGCAACAACTTCTGCCACTACTGCATCGTGCCTTATACCCGTGGACGTGAACGCAGCCGTGATGCCGAAAGCATTCTGCGTGAGGTGCGCGATTTGCAGCAGCGTGGCTTCAAGGAAGTTACCCTGCTGGGACAGAACGTGAACAGCTACGGTCTCTCTCCATCGGGCAAGCGCGAGGAAGGCAGTCTTTCCTTCGCCGAACTCCTGCACATGGTAGCCCAGGCAGTGCCAGACATGCGTGTACGCTTCACCACCTCTAACCCAGAGGATATGACCGAGGACATCCTCCAGGCAATCGCCGATGAGCCAAACCTCTGCAAGCACATCCATTTCCCAGCCCAGAGCGGAAGCAACAAGATACTGAATCTGATGAACCGCAAATACACCCGTGAGGAGTATCTGCAGCGCATCGCCGACATCAAGCGCATCATCCCAGGCTGCGGCATCACCACCGACATCTTCGTGGGTTATCACGATGAGACCGAAGAAGACCATCAGGAAACTCTCTCGCTGGTGAAGGAAGTAGGCTTCGACAGCGCCTTCATGTTCAAATATTCAGAGCGCCCGGGTACCTACGCAGCCAAGCATCTGCCAGACAACGTTTCTGAGGAAACCAAGATAGCTCGCCTCAACGAGCTCATCAAGCTGCAGACCGAGGTGAGTGCCGAGCAGAACAAGAAGGACGAGGGCAAGGAATTCACCATCCTCATCGAGAACTTCAGCAAGCGCAGCCGTGAGCAGATGATGGGTCGTACCGAACAGAACAAGGCAGTGGTCATCGACAAGGGTAACCACCACATCGGAGAGTTCGTAAAGGTCCGCATCACCGGTTCTACCTCTGCTACCCTCTTCGGAGAGGAAGTTAAAGAATAACAATTGCTCTTTAAAAGAAGAAAAACGGAGCAAAAAAGACTCTCCGATAAGAAAAAACTGAATAAAAGAAAAGAAAGACCGCCAAAAGTTTGGCGGTCTTCCTTAAAAACACTATATTTGCACCTATGAAGGAATTTTTGCAAATCTTACGACGATTCGTCCCTCCCTACAAGAAGCATCTAGGGTTATCAGTTCTGTTCAATATCCTGTCCGCGGTATTGAACATCTTTTCGTTTGCAGCCTTGATACCAATCCTGCAGATTCTCTTCCAGGTAGATGGCGGTATCCGTGCCAACGACTATATGGAATGGGACGGAACGCTGGGCAGCATCAAGGAAGTGGCAACCAACAACCTGTATTATTACATCCAGGAGTTTATCGTGGCGCACAGTGCATCGCTGGCTCTGCTGGTTATCGGCATGTTCCTTGCCTTCATGACATTCCTCAAGACGGGAGCCTACTTCCTCTCGTCAGCCACCATCATCCCTATCCGTACGGGTATTGTTCGCGATATCCGCAACCAGCTCTACCAGAAGATTACCTCCCTTTCATTGGGTTTCTTCAGCGAAGAGCGCAAGGGCGATATCATCGCCCGAATGAGTGGTGATGTGCAGGAAGTGGAGAGCAGCATCATGTCGTCGCTCGACATGCTCTTCAAAAATCCTGTCCTGATTCTCTTCTATTTCATCACACTCATCTGCATCAGCTGGCAGCTCACCCTCTTCACCATCCTCTTTGTGCCACCATTCGGTTGGTTCATGGGCGTTGTGGGAAAGAAACTGAAGGCACAAAGTACCGAGGCACAGTCACTCTGGAGCGACACGATGAGCATGGTAGAGGAAACCCTGGGCGGATTGCGCATCATCAAGGCGTTCTGTGCAGAAGATAAGATGAACTGGCGCTTCAACCAGGTGAATAGCAGCTATCGCGACAACATCATGCGCGTGAACATCCGCCAGCAGATGGCACACCCGATGAGTGAGTTCCTGGGAACCATCCTCATCGTTGTGGTATTGTGGTTTGGCGGCATCCTGGTTCTGGATTACGGCAGAATCGATGGTCCTACCATCATCTTCTATCTCGTGATGCTCTACAGCATCATCAACCCACTGAAGGAATTCTCCAAGGCGAGCTACAATATCCCAAAGGGATTGGCAAGCATGGAGCGTATCGACAAGATTCTGAAAGCCGAGATCGAAATCAAGGACAAGGAGAACCCAGAGCATATCAGCAGCTTCGAGCATCAGATAGAGTTCCGCCATGTTTCCTTCGCCTATACCGACCACCAGAACGATGAGTTGGTTTATGTATTGAAGGATATCAACCTGGTGATTCCTAAAGGAAAGACCATCGCACTGGTGGGACAGAGCGGTAGCGGAAAGAGTACGATGCTCGACCTGATTCCCCGTTACTACGATGTACAAGAGGGCGAGGTTCTTATCGACGGCATCAATGTGAAAGACCTTGCCGTGCACGATCTTCGCCAGCTGATAGGTAATGTAAACCAGGAAGCTATCCTCTTCAATGCCAGCTTCAAGGACAATATCCGATTCGGCAAGACCGATGCTACGGATGAAGAGATTGCCAATGCTGCAAAGATTGCCAATGCCTACGAATTCATCACCAAGTCGGAACATGGTTTTGATACCGGAATCGGTGACCGTGGCGGCAGACTCTCCGGAGGTCAGCGTCAGCGTGTAAGCATCGCCCGTGCCATCCTCAAGAATCCTCCTATCCTCATTCTCGACGAGGCAACCTCAGCTCTCGATACCGAAAGCGAGCGCCTGGTGCAGGATGCCTTGGAGAAGCTGATGAAGACCCGTACCACAGTGGCTGTCGCCCACCGACTGAGTACCATCAAGCATGCCGACGAAATCTGCGTACTGCATGAGGGCAGGATTGTGGAGCGTGGTACCCACGATGAACTGATTAGAAAAGACGGATATTACAAGAAGTTGCATGATATGCAGCAAGTGTAATTGAGTAAAGAGTTAATAGTTAAGGATTTATAGTTTTTATAGATGGTTAAGATTGTTTATGCATTCTTTTATGCAATATCGCTGCTGCCGTTCAGGTTGCTCTATTGCATTGCAGATTTCGAGTACTTGATGATGTATTACGTCATCAAGTACCGCAGAGGCATTGTGCGTAAGAATCTCACCAGCTCTTTTCCTGAGAAATCAGAAGAAGAGATCATCGACATCGAGAAGAAGTTCTATCGCTGGTTCAGCGATTACTTCTTCGAAGCTGTCAAACTGCTCAGCATCAGTGACAAGGAGTTGCGCCAGCGCTTCCAAGTCATCAACAGCGAGGAGGTGGAGCAATGTTTCCAGGAAGGTCAGAATGTGGCAGGCATCCTGGGACATTACTGCAACTGGGAATGGCTCTCGTGCGTAGGCATCGAACTGCCTAAGTCACGCAAGATGGGCCTCATCTATCATCCTCTGCGCAACCATGCCTTCGACGAGCTCTTCAAGCGCATCCGTTCTCACGAGGAGAATGGCGTGGTAGTTCCTAAGAAAGACATCCTCCGCTATCTGGTGGATTACAAGCGTAAGGGCATCATGAGCATCTTCGGCTACATCAGCGACCAGGGACCCAAGTGGGAGAACATCCACCTGTGGCTTCCTTTCCTCAATCATCCCGAAACCCCAGTGTTTACGGGTGGCGAGAGAATTATGAGAAAGATGAACGATGCCGTGTTCTATGTAGAGATGTCTCGCCCTAAGCGAGGCTACTACACGGCAACCTACAAGCTCATCACCCGCAATCCGAACTCCCTGCCGGAGCACGAGATTACCCGTCGCTTCTTCCAGATGCTGGAAGAAACCATCCGCAAGAATCCACCTTATTATTTATGGACGCATAATAGATGGAAGCGAACCAAGGAGGAGTTTGACAAGCGATATGAGGTGGTGAAGGGGAAAGTTGTGCCAAGAGAATAGAGTTGTTCCAAAAGACTAGAGTTTATCTTAAGAATAGAAAGGGTTACAAGATGATAGAAGCCAAAAGAGTACCTTATGGAGTCACTGATTTCCTGAGAGTTATCAGAGAAAATCAGTATTACGTAGATAAGACTATGTATATTCCGTTGTTGGAGGCTCAACCCGACAACCTGATATTCATTCGTCCTCGCCGCTTCGGCAAGAGCCTGTTCCTCAGTATGCTTGAAGCTTACTATGACTGCAAGCTAAAAGACCAGTTCCAGGAAATCTTCGGAGGTCTCTGGATTGGCAGTCAGCCTACCCCTCTACAGGGTAAGTATCAGGTACTGACGCTCGATTTCTCGCAGATAGGAGGAAACATCGACAACCTGGAAGAGCGCTTCAACTCATATTGCAATATCTGCTTTGACGCTTTCATCAACAGATATGCACAATTCTACGATGAAGTAACCAGAAAGGCTGTTCTTGCAGAGGATGTAGCATCCAACAAGCTTGCTACAATCCAAAAATACGCAAAAGAACAGAATTATCAGCTGTATCTCATCATTGATGAATACGACAACTTCACCAATACCGTACTCAACGAGCAGGGCGAAGAAGTGTATCATGCGATGACACATGCCAGCGGTTTCTACCGCGACTACTTCAAGAAGTTCAAGGGCTCATTCGCCAAGATTTTCATGATGGGTGTAAGCCCTGTAACACTAGACGATGTTACCAGCGGCTTCAACATCGGCTGGCATATCTCAACCAAACCAGAGTTTGACAAGATGCTGGGCTTCAGCACAGAAGATGTGCGAGCCATGTTTACCCGTTATCGTGATGCAGGACAGATACCGGCAGATAGCGATATCGAGGCTATGATAGAAGAGATTAAGCCGTGGTATGACAACTATTGCTTTGCCAAACAATGTCTGCGTAAAAAAGTCAGGGTCTTCAATTGCGATATGGTATTATATTATCTCCGTAATTATATGGACTATGGTCAGACTCCAGAACAGATGATAGACCCCAACACGAAGACCGACTACAACAAGATGAAGCGACTGCTCCAGCTCGACAAGCTAGACGGCAACCGCAAGGGCATCATCCGCAGAATTACAGAGGAAGGTTGCATCGTATCGAATCTATACGAAACCTTCCCTGCCAGTGAAATCGTGAAGCCGGAATACTTCCCAAGCCTGCTGTTCTATTACGGCATGCTTACCATCAAAGATACTTTCGGCGACCAGTTGCTCTTGGGAATCCCGAACAACAATGTCCGCCGTCAATATTATGGCTATCTGCAGGAGCAATATCAGGAAATCAACCATATCAACCTGAATGAGTTTGGTTATATGCTCACCTGCATGGCGTTTTATGGAAAATGGGAAGATGTCTTGGGCTTTATGTCGAAGGCTTACGCCGAAGTGGCATCAGTAAGAGATGGCATCGAAGCCGAGCGCAACCTGCAAGGTTTCTTCATGGCATATCTCTACCTGAGCAGCTATTACATTACGGCTCCCAAACTTGAGTTGAATCACGGCTATTGTGATTTCTTCCTCTTGCCCGACCTGACCCACTATCCTACCAAACATAGCTACATCATCGAACTGAAGATGTTGCCAGCTAAGGATTTCGAGGCAAAAGCCGAGGCACAATGGCAGGAAGCAGTAGAACAGATCAATCGTTATGCCGCAGCACCAAGGATAGAAGTCTTGCGCCAAGGCACGACATTGCATAAAATCATCATCCAGTTTGCCGGATGGGAAATGAAACGAATGGAAGAGGTATAAACTTGCACATCTAACCAATAGGCTATATGAAGGAAAGAAGATTATGTTATATCAGCCGCACTTATTATAACTTGACAAGTGCAGGCAACAAGGCAAAGACGGATTATGAAAAGGTACTGCACTCTATGGGGGCAGTAAATATCGGCTTGCCTTGCAGAATCAACAAAAACAAGTTTCTGGCATCCTTCTATAACCTGGCAAGTACCCTTATTGCCTGTTCACATATCCAAAAAGGAGATGTAGTCGTTTTGCAATATCCTGTGAAGAAATATTTCTCCTTTATTTGCAATATGGCACATATTAAAGGAGCCAAGACTGTTTCATTAATTCATGATCTAGGCTGTTTCAGACGCAAGAAACTAACTATCGAACAAGAGTTGAAACGCCTGAACCACACAGATTATGTTATTGCTACCAACGAGGCTATGAAAGAATGGCTTGAACAGCAGGGATTTAAAAAGCCAGTTGGAGCTCTGGGATTCCATGACTATCTGTCACCATCCATCGTTTCAGATAAAAAGCACCCATCTAACGAGCCATGGAACATCGTATATGCCGGCTCACTCAATCTTCGCAAAAACGCCTTTATCCTGAAGATGAAAGAGCTGGATTACCAGTTCAAATTCCATCTTTACGGTAATATGGAAGATTATGATGCCGTGGCAAAAGACAAGAACATCGTATGGCATGGCTTTATGAATGCCGACGATTTCATCAAGCAAGTGCGCGGAAACTTTGGTTTGGTATGGGATGGAAATTCCCTGGAAGAATGTCATGGCGACTTTGGAAGCTATCTGAAATACAATACTCCCCACAAGGCATCTTTCTATCTGCGTGCCGGATTGCCTATCATCGTATGGAAAGAATCAGCCATCGCTTTGCTTGTGGAAGAGAGGGGAGTGGGATTTGCCATCAACTCTCTGAAAGAACTTCCAGGGCGCCTAGCCGGCATTTCGGAAGAAGAATATGCCGGTATGCTTGCCCAAACAAAGCAGATGGCAATAGCTATTAACAATGGCGAGAATCTGAAAAACGCTATTCAGGAATGTTCAATAGTATAGTTTATACTCTCCAAATAATTGCACATAGTAAGATATGCCCTTCTCACTTTTTGAAAAGGGCATATCTTACTACATGCCATAAATGCTTAACCTTAATCTCTATGAATCGTCCCAGCTTTCTCTTTCGCCAGCTACCCGCTACCCGATGCACTCCTATCGTCTCACTATCCACAGGATAATGATTGTTGGGAGCTACAAGATGCGTAGGATAAACCGTCAGTCCAGGCATCACCTGCTTTTCATCCTTCATCTGCCATCCGAAAGACTTCGCCACAGCCGACATGGTATAAGGCGAAATCGTATCATTGAAAGAGCCATCCGGATTCTTGAAATGACGATTCTGATAATACTCAAACATCTTCTTGCAGAACGCATTGCCCGCAGTACCCATAAAAAAGGCTGCCTGCAAGCCAAACACCTCTTTATCCTTCTCGTTGAAAGTGGCAAAGCCATCCTCAGGAAGTATCTCATCAAAACGGCGATGCAGATAGATGTCACTATCCATATAAATGCCACCTTCCTTATAGACAGCATAGAAGCGCACCACATCGGCTGCAAAAGCCCATTTTCGAGCTTCCAAAGCCTCATCAATAAAAGCACAGCCAATAGACTTTGCTGCGGCATAATCCCAAACATTAACTACATAGTCGGGCATCAGGCGCTTCCATGTATCCAAACAAACCTTTATCTCTACAGGATAAGAATCATTGCTAAACCAACACAAATGTATTACCTTTGGTATCATATTCTTTTATACTTATAACTCATTGGCGGAATTAAAATTCGCCTAAAAATTAGTATCTTTTATGGAGAAAAA